>JAAUYG010224855.1_pt1 | contig 14146 bp, 9 predicted proteins | sample 7278091 | NCBI WGS metagenome assembly JAAUYG01 (sample SAMN14350201, study PRJNA611818) | marine sediment metagenome | isolation source: surface marine sediment (0.6m) | place: French Polynesia: Moorea | collected 2018-08
AATTTTCATTGGAGTCCATCCAAACTTTGTGAAAACATTGGCTACCATGGTGAATCTAAATGCCTGTTAGAATACTGCAATGAGAAGTTGGCGTCTAGTACCTGAGATAACATATATGTATTCTATGTAAAACTTTTCAAAACATTCTTGTGTACTGGGTCTTCAGTTCAAGCAGAGTGTCAAGGCCCCTGGGCCTCTTGTTTATGTCTAATGTCTTTTTACTTGAAATATTACAGAGTACTGTAACTTCATTAACTTCATTACTGTAACCTCATTAACTTCATTAATGTTTGTGAGGGATTTATTTGGCGATTTTCGTGACCACATTAAAATCGCAAAAATAAATACCCGCAAACATAAATTAGTTACCTAGATAATTAACTAGACCTGAGCTAAACCACAAATATCAATCCCAGCGAACATGATTTTGTTTCAAAAACGCAAACACTAATCCATGCAAACATTAATGCATTTACAGTATAAGTCACCTAATAGGTCAAAGGCAGAATCATTAAATGAAGCACTGTTTATGGTAGAATTTAAATAATGTCACATCTACAGATCTAAAATAGAACTTTGAACTGCTGATAAAAGGCCATTACATCTACAGTGTATGTTTGCAGAGGCTCTGCAGGAGTTGGAGGTTGATGTTAAAGCTCTCGCCGCAAGTCACCAGCTTGCTGTGTCCCTGCATACACATAGCAGTAACCAGGAAGCCATGGAAGTAGAGTTCTCTAGCCAGCAGGTGCTGCCCCTGGTGGCCAGTGCTGCAGTTAACCTGCTTCCGCTTGAAGAACAGCTGGCTGTGTGGAGCCAAGGGAAGATTCTGCTGGATTGGCTACAATGCACAGGTGGAAGAAAGTTGAACCAGTCAGAAGTGGAGAAATTTGTGAATTTTTCCGTGAACCACACAGTACAGAGCACAATAGGGCTTTCTGCATGGAAGATGGTAATTATGTGTATGGTTTAAATTTTTTGCCCTCCTGTAATAAAAAATAAATGTAAAATGTATAAATATATTTTCTTTACCAGATAATGATGAACATCCAATATGTGTATCATAAAATTTTATGCTCTGTTTGAGAACTTTGACAACATACAAGGCTGCTTCTACTAGTACTTTGTAAATTCACTGCTCATCGTATTTTGCAAATGTGTTCATAAACTTATATTTGTACTGCCACTACTGTCATTACCACTGCAACTGCTAAACAATCTGTAAGTGCTTATGCATTTACTTTTAAGGTTTCAGCTTATCAGGCTGAAATATACAAGTCCTCTTTTATTGCTGAAAGGCTACTAGACCAATATCAGGTCATTAGTTATACCAATATATATAGTGAGTGATTTGGGCTTTAACGTCGCTTTGACATTATTTCGGTCAAAGTTTATAAAGCTCGATGACTTGATCTATGAACAAAGTCGTATATGTAGGTGTTGGTGTGTCCAATATATATACAATGTATAATTCGTAATGAAAACAACATATTTCGAAATCCTACTTACGTCATTAGATATCCAGAATGGGTGAGCCGAGTACATCAGAGGTAACCCTGGACTACCTGAAGACCCTGAAGCGCACAGTTGCCGGGAGTGCGGCAGTCCATTGGCTGGGGTGGTCCCCCGACAGTGAGGCTATCACCGGGGTAACACTGGTAAGTGTAGGCTCCAAGCTGACATGTAAATTGCTTGCAAACAATTTTCTGGCAGTGATTGGAGTGCTTACGCTTCCATTTCGAGGATCCCTTTGCTTAAGCTGTTCTGTGATTGTAAGGCTACTTTGTTCTTCTATTCTATGTGTATAGTCATTTGTAAATCTGCACGCTGCGCTGTGTGGAAAGTTGCAAATGTTTGTTATCATGGGGCAACCATGCACTGTTTCCACATAATATGTCCATATAGAGGGCTCCACATGGGTAAAAAACGAAGTGCGACATTGACACTTTAAAAGTTGTAGAAATCTGACATGACCTTTTATAAAAACTGTAGAAAGTGATGTTAAGGTCTTATAAAAAGTGACATGTCGACATAGGGAAAAAATAAAAAGTGACGGCTGACACAACATAAATTATTTTACACCCATGTGGCGCCCTGTACATGTATAGGATATCTACTGGTAGGTCATGTATTTTTATCAGTGTGTGAATATTTCATGTAAATTTATGCTCATTTGGTTATTATAATTGCACTGTATAGGATTATATTTTATTATACTATCAATGAACACCCAACTTTAAAATCGTTGATATATGTCTATCTCCTGCCAGAGCACGGCATGGCCTCTGATGCCTCGTCAGACACTGGTCTCCTTCTACCTGCTGGCAGAGCAGGAGACCAGCACGCAGTCTCTACCTGGGGTCATACCATTGGGCTGGACCAATGAGAAGCTGTCACAGCTCACTAGGGTGACCAATCACCTGTGGCTGCATGGCGGACTTCTTAACTGCATAAGGCTGAACTTCTTGTAGGTGTTTAGCTACTATACATGAATTGTAGTCATAATTTATAAGAGGAACTTTTATCTGAATGACAGATTTTTGTACTAGGAAATATTTTATAAATTGTTTAGCTCCTAACTTCCAGATGTTTCTACAACAACAAGAATAGGGTTTCTATGGCATCATATTTTAAGTATTTCCCTTCAAATTGTTTAATATTGAATATTAAACCAACTGCTTCATTTGTGTGTCATCTTTGCCACACAGAGCGTCGTAATTACGACTGTCAGAGACAAGTTCAGATATCCACAGTCTCTTTCAACATACAATGTCTGTATTGCAGTGTAACAAGTGTAAAGACTTGTCTCGCTAACCTACGCTTGCTGTGGATAGCGATGTTACAAGTTGTGGGAGATAGACACAAGATGGCAGCACTGCAGGCCATGGAGCAGGAATTGACAGCAGACGTTGCTGTGACAGTTGTAAAGGACAATGTCACACAGTTGACCCCCCTGGCTGGTTTGGTACCTGACATGGCCTCCCAGGTCGCGGGTATCCTGAAATCACTGGAGAATCCTGTGATCCAGAGTCTGGGGAAAGAAGATGAAGACATGCAAGAACTTAACCAATCACAGGCAGCTATAGATGTTGGGGAACTGTCAGCCAGACTAGGGATGTTACAGTGCTCCCTATTGGCTGTTCAGGGACCAGTGGACCCTGCAGAGAAACTGGCTGTTCAGTTGGAGTACATTGAAAAAGAGGTCAGCTGAAAATAAATCATTACTCTCTTAGTGGGCACTCTGTACAAAGACCATGTACCTCATCTTGTGTGGGCAAATATCTTTGCCTCTACCTAGTCTTACTATGAACATATTAAAATGCCCCTAGCCAATGGCCACCTCTCTAATTTGACTGCAATATCTTGCCAAGTATGGTGGCTAGGGGTAACTAGAGTGGGACTGCTGTACTAGTATTTCGTGCACTTTCCTCAAAATTTTTCAAAGAAAACAAAAGAGTTGTAGATTAGTGGTATTCCTGGCTTCCATATTCAAAGATATTACACATATTTTTCAAGTAAATGGTACAAAATAAGCTGTGAGCTATTAATTAGTATAAACTGGTAGAAAATATTGACTTAAATACTTTAGCACATGTGTACTGTGAAGTCGCTTTCCTAGAATCCCCAGTCACTAAATTTCTTTTTCTTTTTGCTCTAGCTGTCAGAGATTGACTCTGAGTTCGGTATTCGGGAGTGGAATCAGCAGCTGAAGACAGGCCGTCCACTGTCAATGGATCATCCTATACTGATAGGTCTGAGACAGAGGCAGCAGTCACTGTCAGGGTGGCTGGCAGAACACGAGGGGACAGTTCCAGTGAGACCACAGCCACCACAGGTACTGGGCACAGGGATAAGTGGCAGCGAAAGGTTCTACTGTATACAATTTGCATTTCACACATTGTTCGTTGTTCTGCTACCGTATTTTGAGTTCGAAGCCATAGTTACAATGCCAGTAACAGGCCTTTTTGCAAATACAGTGGCTTCTGTAATTTAAGACCTATCCACTTTAAGACCATTTCCCTCTATTTTGAGACCGATCCTCAATGACACAATTCATCAACATGTACTTCCAATATAAATGTTGCGCCTTTTTAAGACAGTTGCACCTTACCAGTACATAAGGTGATTTGTTTGAGGTGCAATTGATTCATGTGTGAGACAGCAACATACCCGTGTGTTTGATACACTTCAAGATAAATACAAATACATGTAGTGTAATTCTCTTGCCAGGAATCGAATTGCCTAAAGGTTTGTTAATAGGTGATGGCTAGGAATCTGTCAAGAGACAAGGATTTACACAAGTGACTCCAAATGTGCCTGTATTTGTACCTCAGTGGTATTTGCATCGACAAAATATTTTCAGCTATCAGTAAGTTAGAACCTTCAATGGCTAGCAGTTAAACGTAGACGGGGTATAGTACATGTAACCATCCTGGTGAAAATTTTCACAATGATCTGTCTTATTGATCATGCTGATTGAACACAACAATGCATAGTGCAAACAAAAGCAGCTTTATTACACATCCAACATGCAATGTAAAATAACAGTTTGCTGATGGAAACTGTATACGTTATGATGCTAATGAATTTAATATGTAGAGATGATAAATAATCTGATGTACGATACTAGTCTATGTACACATGGTTAAGAAAGACTCATCTGTATATGAAGCATACATTGTCATATTCTGATTTAAAAGATACCATTAAAATGCAGGATATACACATATCATCGTAAGCACCAGAGTACCTATGTTTTTCAGACAGTTATATTGGCATGTAGTAATCCCAGGAGTGCATGTGTAATAGTTTAAACCACGGCGAGTGTAGCGAGATCAGCTGCCAGGCCTCCTGACTGTGCGGCCGGCTGGGACTTCTGAGATTTCATCCTACGGCTGTGTTTCTTATTGCGTGGCATTCCATGCTCAGCCAGAATGGCGCTGTAACGATCGCGGCTGGTGGTACGGGTTCGCTCAGTACCACTGGGGCTGGTCTGGACTGAGGGGACAGGGCGCTGGGATACAGCTCGCCGGGGGACGGGGGTGGCTTCCTTACCAATACAGGGGGGTCGCTCCCCTAGGGTCATGTAGGGGTCATCTGTCATGTAATCCAAGGCTTTGGTGGCGTGACACATGACACAGGACCGACAGGATGAGTCTGAGGAACAGGATGAGGATGCCACACTCTGGTTGTCATGGGAATGTTCCTGACTGCGGACAACATCTGGAGCTATCAACCCAGATACTGGGTTGCCATGGAAACTGGTGTAAAGGGGGTCACAGTCGTCAGTGTCAGTGACAAGGGGAGGGCCCTCCTTGGTGTCTGCCACTTCTTGAATGGTATCATAGGTATAGTCTGGGACAGATATACTGGAATCTGCACTAGGGTCAGGACAGGTCGTAGCCAGCCATGACCCCACGTTAGCAGCCAGGGAGTAGTTAGAGCCGGTGTGAGGGGGAGGAGGAACAGCTTTACGCATGGTTGGCTTTCGGCTAGACTTACTAGGCCGTCGTATAGGCAGACAGCTGATCAGCTTCTTATAGCTGACACACTGGTCAGCACTGCAGCTCAGGGTCCTATCAATGTCCTTGTCACAGGTCGACTCCTTGCCTAGCGGGCCCAGACGCTTCCGATTAGGGGTCTCAGAGTAGACGTTGGGATTTCCACCTGTTGTATAGCGACTCGGTATCCGTCGTCGTATGTACGTCTGGTGGTTCTTGACACCGTTGCTGGCCGGGTGTCTTGTCCGGGGCGCGGGGTTGGGTGGCTCACTGTGGTCAGAGGACAGCAGACCAGTGGATTCCTCAGTCTTTGACAGGGTGTCTAGCTGGTGGGGCGTGCTGTGCTGGGGGTATCCCATGGTGCTATGTAGCGGTCCGAGGTCTTCAAAGTCGACTGTGGATCGCTGTGTAGTCAGCTGAGCGGTATGAGATGATATACGGGTTATAGCGCTCACGTCCCGTAGGGATTTTTCTATGGGGGCAGGGTTCGCTTTACTGCGATATCGGCGGCCGCGCGGCTTCTCCTCACAGGTGTCTTCGGTCCCCACCAGGGGGAGCCTGTGTTGCTGTGGTAACCGCCTTGTATCCTGTGGGGGACAGTTCTCCAAGGATTCAGCTAACCTGGCCTGGACCAACTGCTTCTCTTGGGCCAACATTGCAAGCTGCAACAACAAACAGAGGAAGTGGATTAGGGATTAAGCAGTTAATACCAGCTAGGATCAGTGGCATGTGGCTGTGGGATTTAGCCAAGGAAGCAATGGTAATTGCCACACTGATTAATCTGTATCCCTGTGGACTTCTGACACCTGAAGCTGTGATCAGGAGGTGTAACCAGAGTGTTATAGTGTTAACTGTGGGTAGAGACAACCAGGTCTAGAGGGATTCATGTTGGCAGGAGGCAGATCTGTTAGTACACATGATTGGAGTGTTAATTCCCACCTTCAAAACTTGATACATGTATACCCCTACCATATATTACATGTACATTTGGTTAATGTGACCTGATGGCACTATGCAATGGTCTTGATCTAATAACCTTAACATTTTTTTAAGGTTAACACAATTAATGTACATCCAAAAACTTTCCTTTCCTTCTAAAATACCCCTGGTAGTGAAGCATTGCAATATGTTCCTAATCTTGCACCAAACGTTGAATGTATAGGGTTTTATGTGACACATGTACTTGTACATGTCACTTCATTTGCTCGATCATCTTCAAGAAAGAAAAAAAAAATAAAGTCAAAACTCCCATAAATACACAACTGTTGAGTTTATGCAAAGTTATAAAACATTCCAATATACAACATAGCATTTACATCATACAAGTGTGTACATGTATTTGAACACTACACAAACCCTTACCAGCCAGTGCATTTATCCAATACCAGCCATTGTACATGTATATTCACATTTTATAACAGGAAAACATTCACATTTCCAGTTCATCTCCAATAGAAGAGGTTAATGTAATGTACGGGGTATCCTTCAAGATTTCATAAAACAAGCAATCATGCCTTGACATGGTAAACATGGTAAAAGACATTCACAGTACAGCACTTCTGATGGCTTAAAGGCCTAAATACATTGTCCTATAACATGTATAATGCCAAGGTTGACCTATTCTGGACATTGGGACAATTCAAAATACTGTCAATAGCCAAAACCCATTGTGATCAGAACTCAAACAAAGAAATCTAGGTCATGGATTTGTGAGGTCTTTTAGCTGCCAGGCTAAATCTAATGTACTCGGCTCTCAATAAGCCCAGAATATAGAGATTTGACCATTTGGGTCTTGGCTGGGGTTCCCCAAACTACTGAGAGTCTCACTTGACTGACTAATGTAATACTGGGAGGTTTCACTGAGCATTTAAGCCCAGCATTTTCAACAGCTAGTCATGCTGCAGAACATCATTCTCATCTCATCTTTGCTTATGTAATATATTTACAATGTTGCTGTGTTTGTCTCACTTTATTGTTTGTCTCACAGGTATTTTTTCCAGGCATACATGTATGTAATATGCTCATGATTCTCTTGTTCAGTTGTTCAGTACTCTGAAGATTAATCATGTTAATCAGTGCTCAATTTCTAATACAATGTATGAACCAAAGTTTTAGAACAGGCATTCTTCTGAACTTAAAATAAATAAATAAATAAATAAATAAATAAATAAATAAATAAATAAATAAATAAATAAATACTGAACACAAAAGAATACAACTACATGTACCTGTATTTCACAGTAACTGTGGTCTAATTAATGAGTGGACAATCTTAAAAAACAAAAGTAGATGGCTACATGTGCAACCCATGAATCAGCATATAATAAACATGATAACATGGAACATTAGAACTTTGTATATTGAGATTCTAAAGAAAATTGAATTGATTGTTAACCAAACTTTTATTGTGCCCTCTATGCTATATTAGTTACACAGGTGTCAACAACAAATATTCCCTGGTGGGCACTGTCTGTAACACAATAGTAAGGAAGCCTACCCCTTGGTGAGATCTAAGTCATTGTTTGCCAAAGTTTGTCTTCTTACAGCTAAAGCTTTGTTTCCATTGTAACTAAGTACTTAACACCTCCATTGAAGGAGGACAATTGGAGGAGACAAACAGAAATTAAGATGCAACACCTATATACCTCAGTGAATAGAGCGCTAACCACAAAAACAACTTGACTCTTTAATGATCTTTATGGTTCCCTGGGTGTTATCCAGACACACACCATGTGGCATGCTTCTTTAATGTTCATTGGCTAAAATTACATGTTTCATAGTCAATCTTTATGTGTACTGTGTGTATGTGCAAGAAAATGGAACATTATTCCACATGTTTCAGCAGCATAATGCCAAACAAAAATGTGAATATATAACCTACATGGTTAATCTTAAACATTACCTGAAAAATTGATATTTGTAAGCTGTAAATGGTTTCATAGCAAGATATGTTGTAATAGCAATTTCGTACATATTTAAAATGCAAAAAAAGGTTATGTTTAATTGATATTAAAATTAATGAAGAAAATGTAGATAATTGTATTTCCATTGTAATCAGTAGCAGTCAACATGGTCAAGAGTTAATACAAAGTTAGGCTGTGGAAAGCAGTTAAATTACGTGAACCTACTCGACCGTACTATCGCCAAACGGTGCTCTAATTAAAGTGACCTAAGGTATGATAATATGTATATAACCATGACATGACTACCTCGTAGACAATTAATGGGGGATATTAGCCACCAACTATTAATGATATCCAAGTCATAAAAAAGTAGGCAAATATTTACATACACATGTAACTGCTTGAAAAAAATAAGTTTGAACAGCTGCATAGAGTATACATGCAGCTAACCAAATATAAAAGTTAAAAGTTTTACATTTGGATGATTTGTATCACTCTAGATTAACAGCTAGGCTTGAAAAACCTTCTTATACATGTGTTATAAGAACCTTAACCTTAATTTTTGATGCAATACTCTATAAGGCTAAAAAAATGTCAAAAGTGACTCCTGAGCCCTAATCACTCCCACTCACTTGATCACTCTTGCTTACAATGTGATTAAGCTTTTGTCTTCAAGTGTTATTGAACTAAAAATAGAAAATAAAAAATAGTGTCTATACATTATGCTTACCAGCTGAGATCGTCTGCTAGGCGTCTGCATGCTGTATCCTGGCATACAGGTACATGTACAGTGGCTTGCTGCTGATGACACTACCATCATGTTCTAACCAAACTAGGCCCTGCCACAGGGCAAAGTGTAAATATATTATCCCGAGTGTACCCAACACAAACAATTTGCTGTAACACCCTTGACTGTGCTAGTCCAGCTCTCAACTGCTGACACTGGCTCAGGTGGCTTTGAGGGAAGAGAACAGAGCTGAGAGATGTCATAACAGGCAGTGTGCATGCTGATTGGTTTAGGTATTTGCCAGATGCTGTCATTGGTCCAATTTGGTCACATGGCTCAAACCTGGGCTTACCTACTCCACACACTTTTCACACCTTTTAGATATCTTCAGAGGGTGGGGCACTTCACAGACTAGGGGATTCAACTTGCAAGATCAAAGATTGGTTCAAATAATGAACAAATGATGAAATGAATACAACAATTATATATCAGGAGGAGTGTATGTACTCTACATCAAGCCCAAATCAAAGATGACATTGTCATATAGGGTACAAATGATATTCTTGTAGTCTGTAATGCTATGCAGACATTAATGATTTGGTTTGTCATTTTTTATTTCAAAATGTTTCAAATAAAATTGTGCAGTTTACTTTCTACACAGATGGCACTTTGGGCAAAAATACCAGACAATTATAAAACCCATACCAAAAAAAGTGTTATATTCTTGTAAAATCAAATTACAACTGTACGAGATACACATTATGATCATCCAGTCTTTTTGGTAAATACATGTACGGTAGCTTTGATGTGATCAAATAAATGTATGTACATCTACAATGTCGTAGTACAATGTTATACCTTATATATAGGCATCATACTTGTACACTAGCTATCAGCATGATCAGTGTATCCCAGTACATGTTCAAATCCTGCTACATGCCACTCAGAATTCCGTTTATAGATACAGCCATTACTACTGTACATATGTACATGCATCTTGTTCTTAGCTTATTTCTCTGTACTACATGTATCTAATGCTCATTTGACTTGTGATAATACTGTATTTTTGGTTAGATTTTATCATGTTTATGCCTTATGTTTAGAGAAATTTGTGGTCACCTGAATGAACAGAAAACCAGTATCATTTAGGCCTCTACCGGTACTTGGCTTAATAATGACATATGACAATTTAAGAGTTTGTAGAATCTGATGTGGGCATTTTTGAAAACTGTACATTGACTTGAAAATGATTTATAAAAAGTGACACAGAATGTGTTTGAGTCTCTAAAACCAGACATGAATAGAAAGGGTATCAAACACAGATGTGAAATCTAGCTAGCAAGTACATAACTATAACAAAATATTTTAATATTTTTATAAAAGGTGACGTGATGACATAGAAATCGTTTTAAAAATTAAGTGACATGTGATGCAGACCAAAGCCTTAAAAATGATGTGGGGACATACATGTGTGGGACAAATAATTTCTGCCCATGTAGAGGCCTGCTATTTGAGTACTATTACATGTACATCTTTATCATCTTTATATTTGCTCTTTGTGTAGGCAAATGGCACAAAATGTCATACTGAAACTGTGGAGTATACTGAATGTGAATCCTCTTTATATAATGTATAAAGAGTTCTGATACTCAAATTTGAGATGCATGTACAGGTAATTTTATGTACCGGTGCTACAAGGCCATTTTCAGGCTGTGCTACACACGTATTGATATGAATGTTTGCTTTCACACAATAACACAAACTTACATATATGACTCGCAATATTGAAGATCTACCAGTGAGTTAAAGTTTATAAAGGTAAAAGTAAAATATAGACCATAAAGTACAGTAAAAATAGATGTCCATGAATTATAGTCATATGTGAAATTACATACATGATTTTACTCAAATGTGTAATTACATACTCAGGTACATGTAGTTAAGCTTTCCAAATAAAAAAAAAATCATGTTGCCCTTGAGCTCATATATATCGGCGTGAGTTCTCAAAAATACTCAAGCCTACTAATATACTATTGACTAAAATGTCACCAGTAATTAAACTTTGACTTTAGTATTTTCAAGAACTTGATCCAGCCCTGGTTTTGACGTATTAATTCAGCAGTTAAGTATGAGAAACTAATTATCAAATGTGTGTTTATGCAAAAGAGAAGTCAGCTTACTTAGTGTGTGCAGGGAGAATCTGATAATCTGATTAAAACAGGTTCTGTCTGATGCAAGGCAAGGATTGTGGCATTAGAAATTGTAAAACAGGACTTGATCCTTTAGGGTGTCACCAGGCACCTGAGTCAGAATCTCAGTAATGTTTGGGCAAGTGTGAAGTTTGGGCAACAGATTATTCCAGGATTTGCCTGCCCCATATCAACAGCTGCTATTACATGTATTAATTAATTATCTCCAGGTGTCAATGCTGATTATAACAGCAAAAAGCTGTTAATTGTTGTTGCTGATCTGATACATCAAAAGCAGAAGTAACTTCTTAGATGTATATGCAAGGTATATATCAAAAGAATATGAGGTGTTGCTCACATTGCTTTGTACTGGTAGTAGAGTGTATTGATCTTTGCATCAATTCGTTCTCACGAATATTAGATTGCAAGAATTTATTCTTGCAACCTATTAGAGCTACAGGTAACAGTGGGTAAGTTAAAACCGTCACCCCCCAAGGAAAAAGGAAACAAAAAAGCACATACATTATACGTGGGATGTTATGACAATTAATACGTATGCACTGCTTATATGTATGGACACTACTAAACTGGCCAGACTCTGAGACTATAAAGTGACGTTTACTGGAACACTGCAAAAGAGTTTTCTTAGATTTAGTCTACAGATGTTCCCTGCATTATTTAAGATGGCCCATTCAGCCAGAAAAAGGTCATCTCAGATTGAAGATGTTCTTAAAATGAACAAATATTTGTATTGGAAATATTTGAGTGGTGTCATTTTATGGTCACTGGTTTTATAATAGAAGGGTAGTCTTTAAAATACAGGGGTCTTAAATGACAGGGACCACTGTATTTGGACTGTCCGACTTTGCCGGAATACAGTGGAAGGACAGTCATCACTGTAGACTAAAAAAACAAAAACAAGAACTACATGTTAAAACGTTTCCTTTCAAATAAACATACTGGTGCAATACGTGTTGTGCTAGTAAGAAATATCTGCAAGTGAATGATTTGTATGTGAAAATTTGTTTATCCTTACTGCAAGTTAAAATATATTCTTCATTAATGAAATGTAATTAAATATAAGACATAATAAACACGGATCTTAGTTTCTCATATTGGCAGGTATACTTACATGTACATATTTATATGGTGGAAAAAAAACCCACACCTTTAATACAGGTGGGTATGTTATATTGATATAACAGGTATTACATGTTATACAGATATTCTATTTATATCCCATGCTAACCCTATTTCCTGTCCTTTTAGTTTCAGCTGCTGCTCCAGGAAGTGCGACATTTCCAGCAGAACGCCGGCTCTCCGGATCATCTGGAGTCTCTCCTCACCAGCCTGCGGCGAGTGTCCAAGCCTGGATCAGGATCCAGGGATAGCAGCCGGGTGATCCAGGAGGTCCAGGTGTGGCTGCGGACCAGTGAGCAGTTTGTACAGGGTCTGGAGCAGCAGTATCCGTTCTATAGGGACCAGACATTGCCCTATATCAGTGGGATTGTACAGGTAAGTAATATGATGTGTCACCACAGAATTTTTGTGTCATAGAATAGTGAGTAAATCAACTTAACCTCTGGCCCATATATGTAGTCAATCTGTATGAAGTGCGTGTATTGAACTATACATTTCATGCTTGTAGAACACCATTTATTATGCCAGTAGAACCAAACTCTTTATCAAACTGAATAATTCGAATCAAACTCTCTACTGTACAGCATAACGTTAATACTGGTACTAGAAGATAAATGGACATGGGAAAACCTGTGTTGAGAGAATACAGATTCTACTGTTTTACAGGACACAGGCTACCCATAGCAGTTTTCACTGTAGTATAGGCCACAGCTTACCCATATAGCAGAGGCTACTGTAGTATATTGCACACCTTACCCATACAATATATCAATATATGGTTAGTGTCTTAATAATAATTAATGCAGGTTTGTAAAGGAGTTATATAAGTAATTTACTGTTATACATGTATATTACAGCCATTGTCTTGACTTTTGTGACGTTATTCTTTATCAGGTTCAGCATGGCTTGAACCTCATTGTACATGGGGTAGAAGTCGTAAAGGCCCAGCACTGCCTGCTGGCAATGCCAGGGGCTCCGGGATATCTGATGGTAAGGAAACATATATTAGATAGATCCAGACATGATCTGTTATCCTGGTGCCAGTGTCTGGAAAACAATCTTTAAGCAGTGACTTTAAACATGGAAAAGACCATGGTTCCCAGGATGATTCTTATACCGTGTTTACACTGGCGATTTGACCCGGGTTCGCCCCACTTTTGCCCCACTTTTGCTGTTTACATTAGAGAAACTATCCCGGGTTAAGGAACTAACCCGGGTCAAAACTACCCCACATTTGCAGGTGGGGCAAACCCGGGTTAGTTTTTATCCCGGGTTAGTTTTGCCAGTGTAAACAGAAACTAGGGTAGGTTCGGGGTAGTTTGTACAGCAAATAGCATCTGTTTATACTCAAACATTCCCCGGCCTTTGTAACAATGTGATTTGTGATTACAATCATAAATGAAACAATGGAACAAACTGTTACCAAGCCGTTTTCGCGTCACTTCTTTTCCAAGCACACAAAATATATAAACCGAGTTAGATTTTTCTAGTGTAAACGGAATGACACTTTGCCCCCGATTTAGTCCTATTTTTAGCTCTGCTTGACTCTGTCAGCAGAGCTCATGGTATGGGACTTTTGTCCGTCGTCCGTCGTCCGTCCGTCGTCCGTCCGTCCTCCGTCCGTCCGTAGTCCGACCGTATACATATTATTCTCGGATAAGACATAAGAAATTAATGGCACATTTAGGG
>JAAUYG010022116.1_pt1 | contig 14143 bp, 11 predicted proteins | sample 7278091 | NCBI WGS metagenome assembly JAAUYG01 (sample SAMN14350201, study PRJNA611818) | marine sediment metagenome | isolation source: surface marine sediment (0.6m) | place: French Polynesia: Moorea | collected 2018-08
AGAGTGACACTGAAGAGGAAGGTGGTGCAAACATGGCATCATGCAGTGAGAACAATGATGGTTGAACATTTACATTAATCATTTCTCAACAGTGCGGCCCTGGGTGCAGCACTAATGAGCTATGAACTGTTATAGTATAGTTGTTGAGGGCCTAATTCTAGCACTTTCTAGTTTTAGTTGTTTATTTTATTGGTCAAATCACACCTTGTCGCAGATGATAACATAGTTCTGAGCATTAAGTCATGACAAGTTTATTCTGGAAACAACAAGGTGTGCAATGAGGTAATATACATGTGCCTTTCCAACTCTTTTCAACCATTCTTAATTTCAGCCATATTGAATTTGCAGTAAATCAACAGGCCTAGGTGCGTATAAATGTCACAATTGAATTGTTTTGACATTGAAAACATACATGTAGACACCGAGATCGTGTCTCTATGTGCTTTAGGAGTTGTGTTATGCAAGAAAATGTGATTTCACCAGATTTCGCGGGCGGCCATTTTGAAAATGACATCACATTGTAGTGTAATCAACAGACCTAGGTGCAAATAAATGTCACCATTAGATTGCTTGACATTGAAAACATATATGTAGACACCAAGATCATCTCTCTGACAGTGTATGCTTTAGGGGTTGTGTTATGCAAGAAAATGTTATTTCACTGATTGTGCGGGCGGCCATTTTGAAAATGACGTCACATGGTAGCGCAATTAACAGACCTAGGTGCATATAAATGTCCCCATTGGATTGCTTGACATTGAAAACATATATGTAGACACCAAGATCTTGTCTCTATGTGCTTTAGGGGCTATGCTATGCAAGAAAATGTGATTTTGCCGATTTCGCGGGTGGCCATTTTGAAAATGACGTCACATGGATAGTGCAACCCAATTTAGAGATGGTGGCATCCCCATTTCATGTCTAGAGAGGTCCAGAGAACAAAATAACATAGGTCTCATACTGTTCTGGGGGGGTGCATGGATGACCATTCTGGCCCATGGACTAAAATCTCTAGATGGCAGGAACAGAAGCTGTGTGAACTTTTGTGAGACAATGACCATGAATAAAAAATATACATAATCAATCTGATACGAAACATGGAGAGAGACACTCACAGGGTCATTGTCCAGAGGTAAGTCATTGTATGTAGCAGCTTCAAAGTAGGCTGAAATTCCATTGTTAAGCCAGACGTCTGTCCACCAGTCACACGTTACCAGGTTACCAAACCACTGGAACAAATTATTCAATTATTCCATTGTTAAGCCAGATGTCTGTCTACCAGGCACACGGTGCTAGTTTACAAAACCACTGGAACAAATTATTATCAAATGACAGATGTTTGCTACACATTACCAGGTTACCAAACCACTGCAACCATTTATTTATTTGTTTAACCATATGTATGTCCACAAGTCACATGACGAGACCACTGAAACAAGTCATTTGCATTCTGAGGACGATATCAGCTTGCCGGTAGTTCAAATTGCCAGAGTTATCAGTTACAATTAGAATGTCTGGTATTTAATAAGGGATAATAAACAAATACTGCTAATAGCAATTGCAATTTGGTCAATATGGTTCATCAGTGGTCTTTATATCCATAATATCAGACACAGTTTGAGAAAATTCAAAATGTGACAGCATTTCCTGTGATTGAACTGGTATACACAATTTAAGCTTAATTTAATTTCCCGTTGCTTTGCAATAATACATATAAGACCAAGTTTAGACATTCCATCGCTGTACCATGCATACATGGTGGCCATACAGGCTGAACAGTTGTATGCATATGTTTAATACTTGGAGTCATCAACCCACAAAATTCTTACGAGTCGAGCAATTTCACGTCCAATATTTCGTGCAGCCCATGTTCGTTGATATAATTGATCAGTGTTGGGACTGAGAAGAATATAGTTTTCACCCAAAAAGGCTATTCCCCAGTTGCCCATGGTACCAGACATCCCAGGCAGAGCCACAAAATCTGCAAGTTAAGGAAACCTTCTGACAATGGTAAGACAACAAGAGGTCCAAGGATATTGACGTAAGGTTTGAAAAAGCAGTAACACAGTAATTTTGCACAGATGTTCCTTGATACAAATGTGTGTGCACTGGATGACCAACATTGTTACCCAATATAAGAGCTACAAGCAGCTCTTGAATGTATTTAACTGTACGGCCAGGTGTTTTAGACCTACATGGCATTTTGGGACAATTTTACTGAATAACCTCAATTAAATGACCTTGAACGCTATATGATGTCAAATGTCCCACATGTTCTGAGAGTCCACATAAGTTCCAATTTATCCCCTTTCCTGGCATCATTAGATATTCTCAAGGTATTTACAAGAGTTCATTTCATATTAGGCCACAATGTCGAATTTTAAAATTTCCAATTCTTTTATTTTCCAATCTTCAATTTTAAAATTCTAAGACGCTACTCTTGTGTGGCTTGTGGCAGGGAACACATGTAAAATGTTATGTTTGGCTGAAAAAGAATCATAAGTGTAGATGAACCAGCATTTTGACAGTCGCATTTCCACAAAATACCAAATGACCCAAATGACCTTCAAATGTCCTTGAATGCTGTAGAAGGTCAATCTTACGCCATACATTTTCACTGGTACTCCAGAGCCCCACATTTCACTCCATTTCGCTCTATGATTAACCATTTTCCAAGATATTTACAATTTTTAATTTACCCATTGACCACAATGTTAAAGCACTATCAATTATTTTTTCTTAATTTTAAATTTTAACATTACAACTTTCGTGTCAATTTTCGAAAACAAGGCCAAGTGCACCAAATATGTTCCACCAGTACCCCGAGTCCCACAGTTTACTTCATTCCACCCTATGATCAGCCATTTCCAAGATATTTGCAGCTTTCTTCACTTTCCTATTGACCACTTTTTTAAATTTCAAAATTCCCAAAAGGACCGATGTAAAGAGATTTGGCTGGAAAAAATCCTGAGTGTAGGGGAAGCAGGAGTGTAGAAGATCATATTGTCTGAATAGTTGCAAGGACACAGAATAACCCCAAAATGAAATTGAATGCTACAAGGTTAAAGATACCCCAGATGTTTCAAAGTACTGCCCATGGGTCCCAAATTCCAATCTACATGCTTTATTGTGGGTCGTTGTCACATAATTAAGGTTTGACATTTCCCAATATGCTACAATGGTAAATTTGAAATTTCGGAACACAAATTCGTCAAAATTATGAAATCTGAAAGGTCAAAACTCCAATCACCAGTTTAGTTTTGTGAGGACCTAGGAGAATTCTGAGAACGATTTGCAGAAGCAGTAACGTCTTGAAATTTTTGCTCCCACGGGTTCCATGGTTAATGAAAATGCTAATCAAATATGACAAAATCGGAAAAAATCATTTCCCAAACAGTCAAAAAGTTCTCCAGGTGCCTGTTCAATGCAACCAATAACTAAAATTGAAAGAAATAAGCGCAATCTTTTGAGAGATAATTCCTATACAGACGGACGGACGGAGGACGGACATACCATTAACTCTGCTGACACAGTCAATCAGAGCTAAAACCAGAAGCAACATTTTAAAATGTTTAACACAGTATACAATTAATGTAAGTTTAAGTAAACCCCAATATATATTGCGAGACCACTATGAGGGTTACATGACAAAAATTCTATGTTAGAGATTAGGAGGGATTCAACAGAAGACACAACCACCACCACACCGTCCCCCTTCTCGCATTCCAAAAGACTTGTTTAAATAGAAAGTAAAAATATCTTTCTTACGCAGGACAGAAAAAAGTGTCATTTACATTGTGTCATTTACATTCTGTCTTAACGCGTTCAATACTTTCCACCATAATGCCATTACCCATATACTATCTAGCCATATTTTCCTAAGAAAAACAAACGTCCAACCCCTACCCCCATCGCACACTTTTGGTCTTTAAAATGTTTATTATACTAGCAAATACGATTAACATGTTATTCTTTTTCTTTACCTGTGAACAGTTTAACTGAGAAGCAAAATCATGTTCAGTAAAAGCCTGTGCTTCATTCAGGCAACTTCAGTGCTTCCCTGTGTCAGCAGAGTTAATGTTGTGGTGAGGGCGTCCATCGCCCATAGACATACATTTGTCGTCCGTCCATAAAACGCGTTTTCTTAGTAACAATCTAGCAAATTAACACCAAATTTTGTGGAAAGGTAGCTATGCACTATATCTCCAGACTGTCTTTCCGTTTTTAAAAAATTTTGCATTTTTCAATTTTAACGATTTTTGTTTTTAATTTTCGTTAATATGGGACCCTATAAGAGTGAAAATTTCAAAACGCTACTCCTTCCACAGTTGTGGATTTTTTAATCAAACGTTTTCTACAAATTCACTGTGACAGTCTTTACAAAATTTGCTTATAGGAATTTTGACATTTTAAATTTAAATGTTTATTTTAAAAAGAATGAATTTTTCGTTAACGTGGGACCCTATGGGAGGCAAAAATTTCAAAAAATTACTTCTCTTGCAATTATGATTCTTTTTCAGACGAACTTTTTCAAATGTTGACTGTACTAATCCTCACAAAGTTGCCTATTGAGATTTTGAAATTTCAATTTTGTTTTGTTTAAAAAGGATTGAAATTTAACATTGTGGCCAATGGGAATATTCAAAACGCTACTACCCCTACCGCTATGACTCTGTTTCAGCCAAGCTTTTTGCTGAATGTTCCTTGTGACAGTCCTCAAAATTGCCTATAGGAGTTTTGAAAAATGAGATTTAGTTTTACAAAAATGAACTTAACATGCCCTATGGAAATAAATACGCTACTACTCCTACGTACAGTTATGATTATTTCTCAACCATACTTTTTCTGAATATTCCCTGTTATAGTCCTCCCTCACAAAAGTTACCTACTCGGATTTTGAAATTTGAAATTTATTATTTTTTTTTGTAAAAACGATTGCACATTAATGCGATTTAACATTGTGGCCAATGGGATATTCTCAAAACCGTACCACTCCTACAGATATGATTCTTTTTCAACCAAACTTTTTTTCGGAATGTTCCCAGTGAGAAACCATACAGAAGTTGCTTCTTGTAATTTTGAAATTTCACATTTAAACTCAAAAAAAATTGAAATTTAACCAATATCCCAGAAAAGGTTAATTGCAGAGTGAAATAGAGTGAAAATTGGGACTCCAGGATACTTGCAACATGCATATCTGACCTTTAGTGTTCAATGTCATTTTGGGGTCATTCGGCGAACTTGTCTCAAAATAGCCAGTAACAGGAAAGCATCTGGCCTTGGAGCAAAACTGATTTAAATCGGAACTCTGTGACACTAGTTCATCTGAAATGAGGTGGTTTTCACCTTGCATCATTTGCCCCTCATAATATGATTTGGGGGGTTTTGTTGGTACATTTCTTTGTCATACATAATAATGTGGGGTTTCAAGAAAACTTCAGAACTGTTATAGATTCCATTGGACTGCTTTATTGCTCCCTAACAGGCTAAATCTGGGGACAACACACCCAGTTTCTTTGTGTGCCTTTTAACTGTCTCATTTTATTGACCGAATTCTATTTTTAGGATCTGGAGACATACTGTTATCTTGTTTGCTGTGCAATACTGTTTTGCATACTTGTGCTGCCACCTGGTGAATGGTGGTTGAACCTCGCAATTTGACTCCAGGCTTTTGTAAACTGGTTGCATTATGATATAGATCCAGAACCCTAATAACGTATTGCAGTACTTAAAATGTCTTCATGACAATGCCATGTGCTTACTGCTTCTGTCATTTTTATCAAGCAGCTCGGCAAGGGCCATATGGGCCTCTTGTATTCTTGTGGTAGCAGGTCTGAAGGGGCAGACACACAGTGAAGCAAAGTCTAACGATTTGTTGTGCTGCAGTGTATGGAGTGTAGGTGTTCGATGAGTTTCTCTTTTCTGCTGCTTGTGTGGAATTTATTGGGCGGCCCACAATAATCGGGGTACATCTGTCTGCTTCCCCAGTCATCACTACAAGCGCAATGTAGCACAGCAACTGCATACACCATCTAGACCCGATTTTGTAGCGTTCCACTCTGTATAAAGGACTTGCAGGGGGTGCCATGCCACGTGAACATGTGTTTCATTTTTCTGTTGGCTCAAGAGGGGATTGAAATCCAGACCTTCAACGTGAAAGGTGCTCTGCCACTGAGCTATCCTCCCACTTAATGGGCGATAATTCGTGGTGGAGCAGCAAAGTGGCAAGTGGTAAAGCCGTATTCAGTATGTGGAATGGACCTGAGAAGTAAAACCACCTCAGAATACAGGACACTTTTCCTCAGTCCCTTGGGTGTCCCTAATTCCCAGGTTTCACTGTACATGTACCCACTTAATGGGTATTCACCTTAAATGGCAATATTTCATGAATACGATAATGTATATTCCTGTTTGCTTAAGATCTGTATTTTATACAAAATGGAGATGGAATGGGTCACATATAAGCTTTGTCCGTTTACAGCTTACCTATTTTGTCCATCGGGTAATTAATTCCTGTGTAGGCGTCAAACCACATGAGCATATCGGCTGTAAAGGAGTTTGCATATGAGAGGTCCGCAACATATTCTGGGCGAGCCCAAAGTCGTACCTGACACAGAAAATATCATAATGACACGCTGGTGATATTTTTCTTCGCATGTGTCCGCCCGGGTTGGATTGAGACATTCCGAAAATATTATGGGGTTCCATGTGCACGTAGGTTTTTTTTTTAATTACCGTGATACCTGTCTTTAAGACCACCTGAGAAATAGAGATAACCTAGGAATTAAGGACAGGTACTTCAGTCCCTAGGTCTATTCAGCACGTAGAAATGGACCTGAGAAATAAGACCACCTCAGAATTCAGGAGAGTTTTGGACAGTCCCTTGGGTGTCCCTAATTCTCAGGTTCCACTGTATTTTCCAGATATGATACGCAACAAGTTCATTACATTTTTTAAAATCTTATGGTATTGTATCCAGCTTCGTGGTTTAATGGTGTTTGGTAGCTCCTAGAGTCGTATGCATATCATATTTAAGCAGTTGTGGACGTTTGACCCCCACACTCCTAACCCAACAATATCTTAAATCCATGCGCATGTTGTTTAGCTTTAAATATTTACAATATACCGCATGAGACATATCAGCCCTTAAAATTGCATGATTTATTTTCAAGTCAAGAAAGTTCAAAAATCACCCATGCCTTCAAAAGTGGTTCGTGTTAGTCTTCCTTGCACGGAATGCTACTAAATGCAGCGTTTACATTGTACACGTTTTGACCTTCCCAAAACTCTCAGCATCAATGGTTAGCTGACAATTTTTTATGTTCTAATGTTATGTAGACTATCCACAAGTGTTGGAAGATACGCCCATGGTTGAAAATTATCTGTTTAAACCTTTAATTACCAGGCAATGTCGAAGAAGGATCGTACTATCAGCACTCCACAAGTAATAAAAGTTAAAGTATCAATGTTAATGAATCATGTTCACATCATTGTCAGCTTATTGCATTTATCACACTGAGCATTTCTGTCTGTGCTACAGTGGCCCCAGTCGACTGATTTTAGGTTAATTTAGCACCTATTAATACCAGGAATAAGAAAAGTTGTATGTAATTGCTTCACAAAGTTTACTTTTCATAATTATACTGATCATATGGATACTTTAGATAAACGTGTTGATAAATTTTGGCAGCATGATATTACACAGTCTCTTACCACAGTGCCTCTGGTGGTTACTCGTTCTTGATAGTCATATTCGCCAACAAAAAATCCAAGACGATATGCAGATATTGGAGGTGTCACTTCAAATGTGTCAGCAAGCCATCCGGCTCCTCTGGAACGTATGTGAATGATAGGAGTCAAATAAAACTTTATATGCTGGTGTGATAAGTAACAGGTCATATAAAATTTAAATGAAAATGTTATGAGTGTGATAACTGTGCCAATGCTGAACTAAGAAATGGAATGGAACAGTTGCAAATTTTGAATGTCTCAAAATAGTAGCTGATTTTTTGTTTACTCTAGATCACTTTTTGCAGGCAAACATTTTATATAAATTTTGTGAGGCCATTTTCAATCACAACAATATTGTGCGCGTGAAAAATCTATATTCGGGAAATATATTTTGCAACCAGTGTCGGCATTTGCATTTACAGGTATTGTACATATTTCGCAAAATGCCCCTGTTCAGGTGTGAGTAATTTGGGACCTTGAAATATCAGGACCAATACCATTCAGCTTTTACGGCAAATCTTATAAAGGAACTGCGTTGGGTTATACATTTCTCTTAAATGCAAATAGGAAGTCATATGTGTAATTAGATTTGACCTTTAGTGACCTTTAGTGACTAGTGGGTCGAATCCGAAAGTCGCCTGTATCTTAAGTGCATGTATCACAGAAGGTAGTAGAATTAAAGGCCACATTGTTCTTGAAGAATAACATGGTAACAAACATGGGCAAATACCGTATATCTGGTCAACCTGAGAGTACTACTAGATTTTACCTTGAGTGACCTTCAAAGATCAAATATAAGATAAAGCATATATTTTGCCCCTACATGTGTATCCACTGCAAAGTTCTTTTAACATCTGCTTTATTGGTCAATATACATAAGTACTGCATCATACGAATTTCGAAATATTTGTGGGTGGGCAGGTTTTTTCGCTGTCTGGGGGATTTTTCTTCTTATGGTAAATGGGGTGCAGAGAGCAGCCTCCCCGTGGCGCATCCTGGGTATCAGGTCTTGTCGGACATTTTGTTCAGACTTGGCCTGATAGCGAATGCTCTCACACCGTGCAGTGCTTAGACTGTAGTGACTTGAATTGACGTTGCAATCGTTATCACCTGTTTTGGCACGGTATGACCCTTTTGGTGTTGATGTGCCGTTAAACTTTCATAACACACACACTCACTTCTTATGGTAAATATTTGTATCACATTTTCAAAACAAATAAGGCCACACTTGGTGTGTGATAGGTTTAAATATACCTAACCCAAGTCTACCCATGTAAACAAGAATATTTTATGAATCTATAATCATGGCCATGTATGCAATAATAGATTGATAGAATGAGTAACACTGATGTTTTACCTCTTTTGATCACTGATAGTAGTAACGATAAAAAGTCAGTATTTTAACTATAAAAATCAGTAGCAGCAAGATATCTGAGGATTGTGCAAAATTAAAATAAAATGCAGGATATTTAATATCCTTAACGTTTTGTGTAGTGTATATATATATAAAGTTGAAAACATATATTGCATGGATCTGAATAAATATACATATGTACATGTGTAAAAACAAATAATTTTATTAGAATTTGCTCCCACGAATACTTGTTCAACGTCTGTTTGAAACTTCTTACTGAAGTCACGTGACATTACGGAGAAAAATATGGCTTTGTATCGCCCCCACCTTGACCCCAATTCACAATCCCCTTTCTGTTGGAGTCAACTAGTTAAATAACAGAATGCACGCAGATACTCACAAAATACTGTACTAAACAAACTTGCGAATTTTAACGATGATTAAAATTTGTTGTATGCGACCAGACTTTTATGTAGGGTTATCCCTGCCTGCAAACGACATTGACATTCTAAACATGAAACATTCCATGCAATTTTTGGTAGTGTTATATGCTCAAGCGAAGGGGCGTTTGGGGGAAACTTGTACTGTGTGTCACTGCCAACTTTATTTTGCAGAAACAGTGGCTAATAATATGTAGATAATCTATTACGTACCTATCCTCAGTGCTAAGTAATAGCGTATTGGTCAAAATGAATTGTGGTTCCTGTCGCAATATCGTCATGTTGAACGTGGCCTTCATAGTGGGTTCATCTAGACAGGGGAATAATCGCCTGGCACCATGAGGCTGCATATCAGTAGCAGCAAGATATCTGAGGATTGTGCAAAATTAAAATAAAACGCAGTTTGGTACCAGAACAGTACGGTGCTTAATGTTTAATATCAAACATCTCATCACCTAAATACACTAGACTCACTTCGTCTCCTGTTCAGGGGAGATATAAGACGACCACCATACCCCCACCCCGTCACTCCAGGATGATGCTATTTCCCCGGAGAAGGGTATTTGCACAACATACTCCGCGTTCACCACGAGAGGTGTCTGTGAGAAAATAGACGATTGATCTGAGATGGGCCAAAGTGTAACTTGCAAAAAAAAATAAAAACACAAAGAAGACACATTTCGCACATATTTAAAAAATACGTCAAAAATAATACTTGCAAACATGCTTTAGTTTACGGCAGTGGTTATGGAATGACATATTTCCTTCTTTTCCTCTTTCTCTCTCTCTCTCTCTCTCTCTCTCTCTCTCTCTCTCTCTCTCTCTCTATCTCTCTCTAATAATTATTTTGGTTATTCGTCCTATTATCTTTTATCTTAGTTTTCGTTATTCTCTTCTCTGCCTTTCTTCTTTCCACTTCTTCGTCTTCGTCTTATTCGTCGTCGTCGTCGTCGTCGCCTTCGTCGTCGTCGTCGTAGTAGTAGTAGTAGTAGTAGTAGTATTAGTAGTAGTAGTAGTAGTAGTAGCAGTAGTAGTATCGGCACACTCATAGTCTCACTAGTAGTGAATTGTTGTGGTCTGATGTGTCATAATGAGTTAAAAGAATTCATGTAGAGAATAGAAGCCGTGGATACCTTTCCTGGAACACTGACATCAAGGCGAAACAAGGGAAATAACCCAATTGTTGGAATTGAGGGTGATTTACCTGGTTGATGTTTTGCACCAAATCGAATGGTTGAATGTGGCGTACAATATAGTACAATATAAAATCATAGTGTGCATGCCTATTCCTGTGTGGCATAGTCTCCTTGCTGGACCATTTTGATAGGTTTCACATGTTCTTCGCTACTGCGGTTGTCTTAGTTTTGAAATTAAAATTCAATGTCCGAGTTACTAGAAAAAAAAATCTCAAGATTGACTGATCATTTTGGCAACCATATTGTGTTTGTCCATGCTTAAGACCATAACTAGACAGAAGGCATTTACAGAAGCTGAACCCGGGTAGGCATGGTAGAATAAGTTCTAAGAGGCGTATTTTGTATAAATTTATATTCTGCATGAATCATTTCATTTACCAGAAAGCTGAATGAGCAACATGCATGCATTTTCTTTTATGTGTTATCATTGTTATAGTAGTTCTCTTGGGCATGGATTTTAATAAGAGGTGGTCATAAAATTTTTAAAAATATTATTGATCATGTTAATAGCAATGTTAAGGTGCGCCATAAATAGACACTGACGTCATCACCTGTAATCATCAATGAGATTAGTTAATAAATAATAATTTAGTAAAATAATTTAGTGTTCGTTGTGTCACATTGACGGAGCACACACATACAAACACATGCACAAACTCGTGCCAATATTCAAGTCCCGCAACTCAGCACGTTGTGCTGCTTATTTCACTATGTGTGTATGGGGGGCGCGGGTGGTGGGGGTGATGACAAGAGTGAAGATAATGAGAGGATAGAGAGCAGTCTAACAGAAAATAGAGACGGGTCTGATGGCTGAGGCAATCTACGTGCTGCAAAATAATCACGGGCCATTGTTGCCTCCTCTAGGTGTCAGGATCGTAGGGCGGAACCCTATATATCGACCCCAATGAGACGCACACGGACAATGGGTGTCCCTTTTCAGGAATCGTTTTGCAGTCATTGAAGGTTTCATGTCATTTTAATATACCGCAATTGCGTAATCAATACTTGCAATAAGCGTCTGTTGTGTCGGTTTGACGATTCTTTGAACACTTTAATGGCTTTGGCGTGATAGGCTAATGGATATTGTATTTTGCATTTTATCCAGCCTAATAGACTGGCTAAATGGCCATAAATGACTGAGGGGTGAGCTTCAAGAGTTAGTATAAGGATTGGAAACGCAAGTTGAAAACCACAGAACATAACTTCTTTTATAAGGCAAGATTTTGCTTGTGGTAAGAAGCTATTTCCAGAGTAATGGTTTCTGTTAGTGTCCGCGCTGGTTCCGTTAATTTCATCTTGTAGATGAAAGAGTTCTCAGTGTTGCGCCACCGTGCGACTTGTCTTGCGAGCTGAACCATCGATTAGGCAAAAGACCAAAAGCAGATAATTTCAGTTCATTTTTTTGTAATTTCCCTCAAAGCCGGAGATAATTTCTTTCTGGATGTTGCCACGAGAAAAACAAGATCCTTCTATCCTACTTAGAAAGGTCCCTCTAATATTTCGTGAGTGACAGATCTTAGGAATCAGCTTTGCAATGCTACGATGACTGTTTTTGAGATGTTGCTAACGCAGAAGGCCACTGGGCCGTCTGTATAATGAAACCTCGCTATGTCATTTCAGTGTTCGTTTTCGACAATTCTTGCATCTGACAGTTGGCACAAACATGAAAACATTTTGTCAAGTATGTATACATTATGATACAATAAACATCAGTCGGATACACGATTGGCCAGTTGTAATTGCATCTGCAAGCGTGTCACTGGTCAGGATCGGTTTACGTCCATCATATTAGAATACTGGGAGGAGTGTTGCGACATTTTAACGAATTGAGTAACACGATGTTGGTAGATCATGTTGATGGTGTAAAAATTCATCACAGAACAGCTGTAACAAATAAACCATCTCCTAATTCATACATGTGTGAACCAATGTTCCAGATCTCACTCTGTAGGTTGATGCAGTTTGTCGTTGCTCGATGATGGCCACATCTAACCCCTGGATCAGCGTAGACCATCCGGAACATTACACTACTGTACACTTTCCGGCCTGTCCCTAAGTCTCAATGCTCCATAAGCATGATCCATGATCCTCGATCTCACTGCAACCCATTGTAAATTTAGAAGCACTCACTTTTCGGCAAAAAGGCGACAAATATTAATAGAATTAATAGAATTAATAGTTATGGTTGGAGATCTGCAGTGGCCTTGGGACTTGGCTAGAGCATCACTGTGTGGTAATGGATTTACTATACTGGACTACAAAAATCTCTTCGGAATTGGCGATGATAAGTGTGTTTATCTGTGGCGTTGTTTGATGTTAACTTGAAATTTAGAACAAGCGTCACACTTGGCAGACTTAACTCCTATTTTACAAATCCTGTGAACGCTAAGAATTTCACGACAATGTTTGGAACTTCATATACAATACGCCTAGGTGGTAAAATGTATGGGACTTCATATACAATACGCCTAGGTAGTAAAATGGATGGGACTTCACATACAATACACCTAGGTAGTAAAATGGATGGGGCTTCATATACAATACGCCTAGGTCGTAAAATGGCGACGAGACAATTTCCTGTGTGTACCACCATCATATCAAAACATTATGCTGTTGCAATATCGTTCAAATACATAATGACGCTTGAATCCCGCCGAATGCTGACTCGACTAACCGCGTAACATTTAACTGGGATCTTTTTGCTAAAAGTTGATCATGAAACATGCTGACGAGGTTTTTTTGCAGTAAAATATAGCTTTTAATGACAACTAAGCAATACATGGCAACTTTGGAAGAACTACTTCATGTCACCGGTCAAAATAAATAATATTAAATATTTCTCTTTTGCACACACACGACTCCCATAGGCACATGTGGTTAAAGTGATGCACACTGGCAGATAAAAGATCAAAAATGACTTGGCCATTAGGCATTGAGAGCTACAGAAATTGTACCTTTAGCCACAGAGAACAAATTGATCAGCATTGTAGTGACAAATGTATGACTCTGTCAACATGAAGCAGGAACACAGGAGAACAATCACAGATAATGCTTACGAATAAAAAGCAATGTCGTTAGTTACCGGGCGACCTGTATGTTCCTATGGGATTGTCTTTCGCGTGTTTCTGAGGTAAGCCGTAAATTACATATTCGGTATTCACATTTTCCTGCATTTCAGGAAGTATTTATTAAACCTAACTATTATTTAGAATAGAATACAATAAAACTTTATTAATGTCGGTTTATGTTACAACAAGGAAATTTAGTACAGTCTTATTAGATAATGGGTGTAGGCTTAAAACATTTCTGACTTATCGGTAATAGATAAGACCAGGGCTAACACGGGTTCATGACATCATTCGTGTAGGCCTAAAACACTTCTGACTTATCGGTAATAGATAAGACCAGCGCTAACACGTTCA
>JAAUYG010168158.1_pt1 | contig 14143 bp, 12 predicted proteins | sample 7278091 | NCBI WGS metagenome assembly JAAUYG01 (sample SAMN14350201, study PRJNA611818) | marine sediment metagenome | isolation source: surface marine sediment (0.6m) | place: French Polynesia: Moorea | collected 2018-08
CAACTTGGTTGATAGCGATTGCAAACTTGGTTGATAGCGATTACAATCGCTACGGACAAGCTGTATAGTATAGTAACTTGGTTGATAGCAATTACAATCGCTACGGACAGGCTGCATAGTACAGCAACTTATAAATAAGATTACAATTAGATACTATTAGAAGCACGAATACGGGGAGTGCATCTAAAAGCATTAGATGTCACCTTGCCTGTCCGTGAAATGCCAAAAAGTCAGGGAAAGTCGATCACACTTTGGCAGCTTATGTCTTAACACCCTGTGATGGAACAACCATGTGATTAACTTGACGCCTAAGCCTACTGAAGTCCGGTCTCGATTTATTCTGCTAGTTATACCGTGAAGACGCGTGTCAGTATAATAAATAAGAGGCTTGGTTATATGCTTGAGAGAGAGAGAGAGAGAGAGAGAGAGAGAGAGAGAGAGAGAGAGAGAGAGAGAGAAAGAGAGAGAGAGAGACTTGTGTTGAGTGGGTCTGGGTGGAATATTCTGCAGCTGAAGGTGATGTAACGATTGTAACGTATATGGTATGTGCTCCCACGTATGGTGCAGTAGTGTTCTGGGCTGTTTTTTTCCTGCTACTTTGGTGGGTCTTCTGATGGCAAATCTACACTACTGGCAGGCCTGCATGATGGCTGGCTGAAGACAAACTTCCGACCCAGCGCCATATTGGTATTTCGAGTTCCAAAAAATGTTGTTACGGCTTTCAGTCTTGCACGCGGTTGCAGACTCCGGAGATCACAAACAATGCTAACACATTACACAATGATACAGTGTTTAGATATACGCCTTATGTAGACCCTATATAGCTTCAGCCATGGTATCGCCAGTAGCAGCATAATTCACACGCATACACCTGCATACACCACCGAATTCAACTTCCAGCCAGTGATATGACCATGAGTGGTTGAAAGCCGATTATAAGCCTGATTCACCCACCCACCAGTAGCAGCATGCCATCAAAGGTGGCATTAGCAGTAGCAGCATAGCATCAGCAATGTCATCTGTTGTAGCAGCATAGCATCAGCAATGACAGTGGCAGTAGCAGCATAGCGTTAGTAGTGGCATAGGCAGTAGCAGCATACTATCACCCGTGTTTGCAGCAATAAGAGCATAGCACCAGCAGTATCGGTAGAAGTAGCAGCCTGGTATCAGCAGCAGCAGTGGCAGCAGAGGTGTAGCGTCAGCAACGGCAGTGGCGATATCAGCAAGATACTAACAGAGGTTAGGAGCGGCACAGCATCGTCCAAAATGACTGAAATGAGTGGTCAACGGTCAACATTTGGGGAATACAAGAAAGCCATATTAACACGTCGGTACCATTTATAACCCCAATATGAAGTTATGAAACTCACACCTAAACAGAACACATTCACGAACACGTAGACACCTACATATACACACACCCCGTCCCAAACACGCACAAATGAACTGACAAAAAAACCGAGTTTGTTCTGCTAACAAGGAACATTAAACCGGGATTTCTCGGCTTTACTAAGGCTGAATTAATTTCCTCTCCCCTTTCATGACACCGGATTCTTCGCCTTTGTTGTTGATAATTTCGAAAAGTGATATTGACAAAAATCTAAACCTATGCCCTTTGAACACCAGGGGAAATTAATTTCTCGAATGCTGATTACCATGTATTTTTTGTTTCTTTTCAATACTGTCAGTAATTTCATCTCTGGGATCAGTTGTGTAAGTGAAATCTACACGTGACATATTACTGTAACATTTGTTTTCCCCAACATGAAAAATAATTTAGCATTCTCATGTAAGAATCAGAAATGTCAAAACCATTACATCGTTTCCTGTGCTAGGTTAAGGGACAGTATGATGTCCATATGTTTGCTGAGCATTTTGCTTTTTCAGTCTGTTCAGTCGAGTAGACGACCATTTGTAAAGGAAGGTGAGGCATTGATACCGTTTAGGTACATATGGGGTAAACTACAGTTTGGAAGACAGTGGCAGGTATATATCCAGGTTATGACATATGACTTGCTGCGTTCAATATTCTCTGGAAAAAAATATCTTAAAACCTTGCTTGATGTGGCTAGAAATCTTCGGACGATTGCAGCAAAGAAGCATCCATGCCGGAGAGGTATATTTGCTGTTTTTGAACGACATTTTCGGGGAAATATTTTCCTTAAAAACAAAATCCTTTCGACATACTTCTTTGCTGCTGATTTTCGAATTTGTGGAGTGTACAGTATCAACTTTAACCCAGGCAGCTTTATTGATGAATCTAACATAGACTTAAGTGATCGAAGTTTAAAGCCTATTGGAAGACATATAAAATTTGTCTGGCATTTACAGGCAGGTGCAGGCTTCAGTGTCAATTGTACAGTATCAGAATTCACAGCACCTCGATCGCATGGTTGTGGGGATGCTAGGGTCAATATCAGAATATTTGTTCAGCAGAAATATTTGCGTCCTCAATGGTTGTGTCCAAACACCGGGACGCCTAACATTATTGCCGAAAGAGTGAAACTTACCTTGAAGCTGAATGTATACCGGAAACCATTGTTTTTGACCAAGGATCAACGATTCACCATATTTTCAGTGTACTATCAAATTGTAGATGGTGCGCAATTAACAGTATTTGGATTTTTCGCTGAACCAACCAGGCAAAACGTGGAGTTGGGAAAGGACTACACCTTTGGGATGGGTAATTTCAGTGATCATTTGAGCGGCACATTCCTGAATGTGAAAGACTCATTGTATCTGAGGATATCTTCAGGCGGACTGATATCTATTTTCAGTTTGTATTTGGATGAATATCTTACTCCAGTCATTTTCCGACAGAATATCTCCTGTAACACTCTTGAAGGAGAATTAATATTTTTTGATGGTCCTGTACAACTCACTCTAAAAGCATCCGTGCCAGTCTTAAAATACTGGAAATGCTCACACACCTACAACCCGAAAGACAACAGTGGCTCCGAGGAGGTGCGAGGGTCTGTGGGGGCACTCACTGTCGTCTTTCTTTCACCCACCAGAAGCAGTAGAGAAGAAGCACACAAATCTGCCTATTTAGCTATAACATGGCATGCCGAGCGCATGTTGCCTGACGTCCTTCGAATCCGTCAAATAGTCTTAGACTTGTCTACAGTAACCACAATCCACTTCCATCCTACACGTAATACATCTATTGATGTTGTTAATGTCCAGGCACCAGTTGGCAAATTCGTTCATCTTGGGTTTACAGAACTGGGTTATGTTTTACATACAGAAATATACGAAAGTATACAGAGGCATTACTGCCTAGATGGATTTGAAATAAAGGATCCGATGCAGTTTTTCACTGATGGACAAATTTGCTCTAACTCTACAGCAGAAAACGTGCTTACACATTATCAGCCAAAAGGCCTAACATTTGGGCAAGATATTGTACTCACAAAAAAACAATATGCATGGCTTGGAACCATATCGGCTGTTATTACTGCAAGTGTTCATAATTGTGCTGGGTATATAAATGTATACCCAGCACCAAGCTCATTGTATTTAAAGTACCAGAAGCCAGGATCTATTGTGACCTTTGAAGCATCAACAAGCGTCTTTGAAAATAACAGTTTCAGCCACTATATAGATCTCGGAATTAATTTCATGCGTTTAACTAACGCGTGTTGTAAATTTCAGATAGTTCCTTTCGAACATTTCTTATATTATGCAAGTAAATTTAAAATGAGAAATAACCCGTTACTAAAATACATGATTACCAGTGAAGATCTCACGTCACCAGCACGCTTTATCATAGATGTATCAACTATTGGCAGCGCACTACATGTTAAGAATATATCATCTTCATATGGTTTACGACTGTATTTATTGAATGCCAGGCTTGTTAAACCAACAGTGGCATACCCAGGGATATGGGGCGCACACGCCTACAGTACACAAATAACATTTGATCCCAGTCATTTGACACATGTAGCAGGATTTAAACTGCAAGTTGAAGACGGGACAAAACCACCTGTATGCACAGATGAACGTGGTTCAAATGTAACATTTATTTTCTTTGATGTGGTTTTACTGGGACCATGCGCCAAAGCTCAGTTGAACACACAAGCGCCCATTATTGTTTCTGTCTATAAAACATATGAAAACAGAAGGTGTTGTTACTTCAACGGATATATCACTATTGATCATTCCATACATAGCCAGGTTGCCATGTATTTGTATTATCCGGGTATAGAAAGAAAGCACGAAGAGGGCCAACCATTGAATGTCAACTTGTGGAGCCTTTCTGGAAACGACAATGTTATTAAATTTCATATCGTATGCAAAACACCTTGTTCAGCTATATTCTTTACTATGATCTGGGATAGATATTACTTAAACGCAGTCAGCATTGTATATCGCGCCAACTTACTTGACCAAACTGGTCTTAATGGCATAACCTTTCCACAGCCTGAGACTGAGGTGTTAAAATCATGGCCTTGGCCAATAACCTGGAACCATTTGTGCCATAATCACCACTGTTACAGTACCCCAAGTCGTTACATGGCAACTACATGGGATGAGGCCCAAAAAGTATGTGAAGAAAATCAAGCATCTTTGGTCAGCATCAACAGTGACTTGGAATGGGCCTTACTTACTCGACTTCCACTGCAGGAGCGCAAAAGTTTTATTGGGCTGCAGTTCACATTATTTTATATTGGACTCGTCACAGACGTAAGTACAATATACCTAATAACAGAACTCCGCGCATCTAATTATATTGGCGTCAAAGGATCTAGTTACCCAGATGGTTATTATTAATTAACATTCATAACATTTACTGACTTATTCGCATGGAATCTATATTTACTATTACAAATATACTTTTTGTTTGCATCGGCTACAAAATTGTGCAGGTCTTGGCCTTTTATTGTGAAACTTCAAATTTGGGATGTTTGGCAATTTTGTGTGTTCTCGTTTTGGGCGTTTAACATGGGTGTCAATGGGGAATTAAAAAAAATTGCGATATCTTGCAGGTCTTGGCCTTGTGTGCTAATGTACTAAAAAATAAAATTTTTGAGTAATGATCTCACTCATCCTCATGAGCTTATGATCTCCAAAATGTTAAGATATTTGTTTGGGCCATGTGATTGGCCAAGAAACTGATTTCAGTGTGAACTTCAGCTTGAGCGTTTTTGCGACAGCTATCTCTAACTTTTGATTCTTCATAAGACGTTTAACTCTTTTCAACTTTCTAGAAATTTCACCATCGTTCGTCCGTCGTCTGACCATCGAGAGTCAATGGTATAAATTATAGTTCATTGTATTGCATGGATTACCTTTCAAACTTTACATACGGTTTCCCTTGACCAATGCAGCAGAACTTTTCTTGTAAAGCAGAACATTTTTGTTAAGAAAAAAAACAACGATTTTCTGCTTTGCATTACATTTGAACCTGTTTGTCGCTTTCCACAAATATCAATTTCAAAATGCTACTATTTCTTTTCTGAACTTTGATATCCCTCTCCCCGAAAAAAAGAATGAGAAGCGAGTAAAATTTATTATTTGGGCCAATTGGAAAATGAATAAGATGTCTACGGACCTTAGTGAGCTGATAAAAAGGGTAACAGTTGTAAATTTTGCACAGATAGACAATGATACCACAATAAGTGCACTGGGTGAGGTCAAAAGACCTTGCGAACTACAAGGTACACGCTAAGGTATCAGCGTACTGCAAGTGTTCCTCGAGTACCAACCCTAAACCCTTCCCCCTAAATGGCCAGCTGTTTTAGAGTTACAGGACATGATGAGACAGGTGCAATGAGTAAAACCTAAATGTACGACATATATATTTCTGCTAGACCTCATGAGTTTTCATTCCCTTTCTCCCTTAGCATTAGTTACGTACGTGATGTTTGAAATATTTAAGTTTTCATTTACCCCACAATGATACTTTTCCCAAGTAGTTTCAATATTTAAATTTATAAATTTCAAGCAATGAATTTTGTTTGGACGGTCATTAAAAGCTAAATAAAACGTTTAGCTGAACATATACTTGAGTGTAATAAAGATCAACCCTTCAAAATCTTATTTTCGAAATTATTTCAAGTGCACGTAATGAACACAAAATGAGCTAAACTGCGAGGCTCGAGATGCCTAATTTTTATATGCTTCTCTTGTACCCCTGAGTTTCAAATGTTATTCATTTTCACTCTATGATTAGCCAGTTTCAAGGCATTTGCAGTCATTAAAATCAGAATGAAAGTAAAATTAAAATCAGAATGAAAATAAAGAGTCACTTTAACACTTTGAGCTGCAATTGATAGAATGGGTTTCAAGTTGAATTTTTTCGCACATGTTGTTTGGTAATGTTAGTAGAGCTACTGTAGTGAGGTGTCAATATGTCCGTTAGTACCTAACTTATTTTCTCGGCAACCTTTAAGCAATTTAATGCCAAATCTTTTGCAAAAAAAAATTCTGATGACTTCTTCTATTCCCAGATAATTTTGATTAAGTTTTAAAAATTTTCAGTTTTTACATTTTTACGATATTTTTGTTGTTTTTAACGTGGGGCCGACATTTCAATGCACTACTCCTCCGACGAAGATAGCGTTCAATAATTTATAACCATGACCCTTTTCGGAATTAAAAAACAAATACTACTGTGCGAACTGAAACGATTTATTTTCAGAACAGACGTTTATAGTTGGAATTTTTAAAACATTTTTCTTTCTAACAATTGCAAACAAATCTTGTCAAATTCACCCCGTTTCTTGTTGTGAAAATGAGGCCATTTCGTGTGAAGTTTTCCCAAAAGCCAACCCTTTTACAGATCACTCTAATGTATTTGAATATCCTCCTGTTTTTATTTCAATTGTCTTCAGAAAGTCACGTGTTGTGGATGCTTTAGCTTGTGCAATCTTTCTAATTTTTTAAGCTCTATAATTATACCATCATCGCCTATGATAACAATTAACACAGAAATCATTGTTCGTGATCTTGAAATTGCAAATTCAAAGTCACAGTATTAGGAAGGGCTGTACAAGGGCTAAGAAACTAAAACTGATCCTGTTTGCAGTCAAAATAGAAGTCATACACTGGGATGCTAATCGTTCAATCACATTTGAGCTTGAGCACAATTTGAAAGGTCATGATCAAATTGGCCTATTTTCACATACTTGTATATCAGTGTTATACGGACCCATTGTATTCCAACAGTGAACATGCACTAGTTTGCCTGCCCTTACCAAACTTCGATTTGGCACCGAATAACATTTCTATTGTATAGCCGTCTGTGTTTTGACAAACATGCGTAAATTCTGATAATGCACTGAAAGGTGTATGTCGCGAGCGACAAGTGGCTTGCCTGTCTAAATTTGGCATTTCACCTGATTGCTAGGGGGTGCTGTTATCCTGCGGTATTAATTTGCTGGCCTGTAGTCTCGGTCTGTCTAGGGGTAGGTTATCGAGTTTGTGGAAAGTGGCCAAGATTCCGGTAAAGGCTTGGCACCATAACATACAGGGGAGCATGAGTTTTGCGTCAGTCTATATTCTGGTCTCAGAGGCTAAGCATATGCTATACGGCATCGGAGTGAGGAATGCTATGCCGGGTTAGACTGTATTGATGCCAGCATTGAAGATGTGCTGCAACACTGCACACACAGACTCGCTATCACAACTAGCAACTCTCATAATCGCATCAGGAACCACATAGCGACTCACAATTGCAAGAGGAATCATTTCCACAATGATCCGCCTTGATACTAGAAGACACCTTCATGACCACCAAGGTGGTTACTCAGTTTCTTTGACCTAGGAAACCACGGCAGAACTGGCTTCACTTACACAGCATGTCAGCTGTGTTATTATGGGTATCATTTGACACGCAATCCCTGCACGGAACCCGATTCTCAGACAGTGTCACGGTGAACTTCCCTAACATCAGGCGTTCCCCGATTTAGCTACTCAGAACTTGGCCTCTTCCCAATTTTATGACATTAGTCGAACTCAGGCTTCAGTTCAATAATCACTGTCTCCACACGCCTCCACATTGACCCGTGTTGACCAACACGGGTTGTGCTGGCTTGCTGCTCACTGTCTCCAAAACGTTCTGCTTCCCAGGTTTCATCTCAAATAATGTCTCTCCTGGTCTTGCGTTCAAGTATCCTAGACGAGCCTCCAGAAACATGCTCTTTCTTGTGACATTTGTCGTCGTGTGTCCGGGTCATCATCGTCGCAGGTCCTCTCGTTTAGTGAGTTTTGTGTGCGGCTTGCATCCGCACTTGAGACTGCAGGGTTACTTACATTGGGAGCCTTCTACAGCGGTGGGTCCGTTCCCCTGCAGGTCGGTCCTTCGAGGTGTGTTCTGTCTCTCTTGCTTGTCTGTCAGTCCGTCTCTTCCCGACCTTCTTGAGTTGGGCCCTCGCCCTAACTGTGGTTAGCCCTTTCCACCACCTAACGGTGCCCCCTAATCCAGAAGAGGCCATTTATATTCCGTTGACTTGTTTATTCGGTGGTTCATAGCAAGGCAATGTTCTCATCCAATTCCACGCTCACACGGAAATAAGTCCCCTCTCTGACCGGTCACACCCTTTAGTGGCTAACAACCTAACTGTCTCCGTCTGCCGGAGAGTGGCTATCTATCCTGCTGGTCAAAGAATGTCGCCTGGCCTTTCCCTTATCATCCATGCACCATACTCAGTTCGACTCAGTGCAGTCGAGCTGCATCAGCTATGGTGGCAGCCTTTAAATCAATAAGTCTGGCTTGAAGTGTAGGCCTCTAGCTCAAGCTATCTCGTTCTGGCCAAAATCCTATGTCTGTCTGTCTGTGTCTACGTCCCCCCGATTCTACTTGTTTTCTTGCTTATATATTCCAAAGAGAATCTGCCGTCTGCCTGTTACTATGGATTCCAGCCACGCCGAAACTCCGTTCAATAGGCTATCAAACGGAACGGCACAGGGCATGTGTCATCCAATCAGAGAGCTTCTGACGTGACGTCATTTTGGCGTGCTAGAAACCACCTGCTTTGCTTTACCATAGGACTTTCCCATACATTTATAAGTCCCCATAATTACTTAAATACTAATACAACCATGGCATAATTGGGCTCAAACGATAAGGAACCCTATTATCTTTGCAACGATACTAGTCTCCTCTCTCTACGTTAACCACCTCCCAAGTTATAGCGTAGGTCGGCGTGCGCGGTCATAGCCCTCCTGCATCAGTGGAGCCTGCCTCCAAATAATCTGACACTTCTGTACTGAAGTGTCCCATTTTAGCGGAGGTCTACAAATCACAACTAAAACCAGCATGTGACAAGGCGTGAAGGAGGCTAGCTGGAGAGAGGCCAGCTGGAGAGAGACCAGCTGGGGTTTCAACTGTCAATATATCGATGGCCTGCGCTGGGAGATCTCCCGGAGGAGGGGCACCCTGGCATAAGTGTATAATGGCAGATACGTCAGCTGGTTGAAAACATTCATGGCTGTTGATATCCGAGGGACCTCCAGGCGGCTACCCCACCCGGACAGATGGAAAACGACATCAGTGCAGGGGAGGAGCCAGGCTGCACGTCAGGAGGGAGAGAGCAGAACAGAGGTCATGCCCCGAACAGACCAGTACAGCCACCTCATGCAGTTCAGGATCTCAACGATCTACACGGGCTGATCAGGAGGCAACTCTTAAACATCTGCTGAGGGCAACCAGGCCACCACAAACTACTCTTCCGGTGCACAAGGGGGCAGCACTGTCCTATGAGGATGAGGACGTGGGGATGGACGGTGCAGAATGCTGGATCCCGGAACGCATCCAGTTACAGCACAGACGGGAAGGCTGCTTTGTGATCCAGCATTACTGACTCCCCGCCATGCGAGAAGGACACAAACCTGCAGGAAGGGATGAAAGAGGACGCCCCTAGGCCTTCATAACATCGTCAAGCGAGTCCTACCTACAGGAGAGGATATTTTGTACCATACACTGACAGGAGGCGAGTCCTCATTGCCGTGTTGGTGTGGTATGACCACAAGCCATACTTCTTCCGAACATCAGGGCCGTCCTGCAGGCATTGCAGCAGAATGCGTGTGACCAGAGGGTTATCATAGCACCACCCCCCACGTGCGAGGGATGGACCACAAATGACTGTTACTGGGAAGAGGCACTCCTATGGCCTGAGACATACCCACCTTGTGACACCATATTGGCCATACTGGGTCATTGGACGCATTCACCTACAGTGGAGAGGGATACAGGGATGCAGTGCCTATGCCTACCGGGGATACCACTCTCACCCTTCTGGATGACAGTTGGGACAGTCCCATGGAAGACTTCTCGGCACTGGAGGACTCCGCGGAAGCCAGCCCACCTCAACCTGGGGCAGGGGCCGAGGGAGAAGAAGCAAGTAACCTCTCGTTGCATGAGCAGTGGGTGCCTGTTTATGGGATACCCACCTCCGCGTGGGCTGATCTTGTGTTCGCCAGTATCAATGCGGATATAGCAAGGAGAGCTGCTGCAAGGAACTGGCAAGGAAATTACCCTCTACTACCCTCCTCGAAGCTGGGAACCCAGGCATCAAATGAGGGCCCACCTGGACGCCAGATTGCCAGGCACATGAGTGACGGTGATCCAGCCAGTTGACTACCTTGAAGGTTACCCCGTCGCCGTCCACACACTGCGGCGATTTCAAGGAAATCTGCTGGACAATTATAATGTGTGTGGACTGATCCCAGAGTGGGAGCGAGGCTACTGGATGGTGGCAAACCGAGTCCAGGCTGGCAAGGGGAGATCCGCCACAACATTTTTGCCAAGAGACACGGCTGAGGAACATCATCATGGGATATGCAGCCCGGGCTGTGAGGCAAATGACTACATACTAGTATCATGCTCCAGGCGGACTAAATCATGGGCTGGTGATTCTCCACGAGGAAATGTCCAAGTACCTCGTCCCTCCCAAGCTAGAGGATGCAGCTGAACTCCTGGTGGATGTTGTGGCCGCGTATGAGGCCCTCTCCGCCAGTCAAGTGCAGATCCAGGCATTCGAGGACCAGCCACCAACCTGTGCGAGGAGTCAAGGAATCTAGCCTCCAGGGAGAGGAGGAGGAGGATCTCCAGGGAGAGGAGGAGGCTAACCTGCGCCAAGACCTCGCAAGGACCCGAGGAAGGATGCGGCAAGTAGAGGAAGAATGCAATGACGTCATCAGCCAGCTGGACGAGATCCAGGGAGAACGCTGTGAACTCCAGGCACAACTCTCCACTGTGGTTGCTGAGAGCTTAGGGTCAGCAAGGCATCAGTGCAATGACTGGAAGCCGACCTGGCTAAAGCCCGTCATACCCAGGAGATAACTCAGCTGTGGGCCCCATTCACGGGTCACTTTCTCCCAGGCGTTGGCTGGGTCCATTTCACGTATCACGTTGGGAACGAGCTACCCTCCTATTGCGTCTGCATTGGCTGTTCAGCGCTCATGGCTATGGAAACCGTCAGCGGGCAAGCCACTGCAGCCCGAGGAGTCACCCAACCCACTACAGGTGGTCCATACCCTGTGCAGTCTGTGTGCCATCATCAGATGGATTATTCCTCCTGTGGAAGGATGTACTGAGACGACGGGGGAGTTTGGGCCATCGTCACTGCCAGGGTCACACCTATGTGCCGTCTCCACCACCAGGTTACCATATGGGCGATCTGCTTTATCCCACCACACAGCTGCCCCTTGCTCAACCAGAGCTCCGACCAATGCGAATGCAACCCTCCCCGGTTCCAGGCATCCTCCATTTCGTTGGGACGGCTTGAGCCAGCCCTTGCGCCGCCACCCCTGGTTCCCCTGGAGCTGATATCTACGGCAGCTGCTATCGTGCAACAACAGAAACCGGAGGGCACTGCCCCATCGACCGTAACTACGGGGGCAGTGTGCGCCATGTACCTGCTCCCTAAACCCCAGGGACGGTAAAGACGTCAGGGAAGTAGGAGCCAATGGGGTTAAGGGGCAAATCTCTCCTCTTGCCCTCTGTATACCCCCCAAAAACAGACAGGACAGCTGGGCCTGGAGGACCAAAGTCAGTTGTGAGAATCTGGATCTGGCAGCAACTGAACCTCCTTGTTAACCTGACAAACTGGTTCCATCACAAGTTGTGGGAAAGAAAAAAAAAGAAAAGAAGCCACGAGAAATATATGATCAAGCAGCCAATGAAACATCCGAAAAATCCATCCATCAAGGAGAAAACCATGCCAAGACGGGTGACTCCACATCCGTCAGATCCTGATTTTTTAGTTATATTCGCCTTCTCTGTCATAGACTGATCATCAGCTGGAATGACTGAGGATGGATATCTAAGCTGCCTCCAGAAGCAACAGAAAAGCAAAACCTAAGTTATCATCCATTGCCATCTGTGTGACTGAGAGAATGAATGCACGAGGAGGGCAGGAACAAAACGGCCTGCCACAACAAAAGAAGCCAATGAGGGACCCAAAGACAGCCAAGAGTCTTATACCAAACGGCGGAGGACCAAGAGCGGAGGCTGCGCCGGGATAATCATGATCGAGCAGAGCCCGTGAGGCTAAGCCATCTGTGCTGAAGGGGAGATGCACCCCAGCTAGCTGGCAAACGAAGCCATACCACTCTCCACAATGTAGAAGGAATTCAACCGCCAACACTACGCCGTCTTTGGAGGACCAATAGTCCTGCTAGGCCAGCAGACCTGAAGGACCACCCCACGGACCCAGGGACCATTCTCCGCGCGTATGGGTCCAGGACTCAATAAGGACTGTATCACAGACTGTGCCTCGCTACGCTTCTGTACATTCAGGGCTTCGCAGAAAACAGGATTCTTCGTATTGCCAAGTACTTCGTGGGAAGACCAGACTTCCTCGTACTAAAGGACAGTGTTCTATGCCCTACAGGAGGATCGATGTTCAGTGATGTTCTGAGGAGTATATACACACCGGATATTAAAATTAGTAGGCTGTTGCCACTTGGGTTAAAGGTTAGTATCTAGTGTTTGCTCATGTTTTGTTTTTCTGGCTCGTTGGTGCAGAGACATTGACCATTGAACTTTTACATAGCCAGCTAATGTGTTGATGTTTTAAAATGTGCCTTATTCAGTTGTCATCACACTGTGATAATTCTTTAATTTATTATTCAGCCTTATTCAGTTGTCATCACACTGTGATAATTCTTTAATTTATTATTCACGCAGTAATATAGCGCACCTCGTAGTTTAGCCCATAGGACACTTGGCTAGTGGTTATAATTTTATTCTGGTGTATGGAGTTGAACTGTCTACCGCGGATCATGTCGCCATGTGTTATCGGGGAGTTTGGCCTATAGTTGACAGTGGTGAGGACACTTCCGGTTCCTGTATGCACAGCACACTTCCTGCCTGTCATTAGATTAGGTCCCCGTAGTTATAGTGCCAAGGCACTAAATCTTAGTTATCACTCCACTTAAAGTATGGCCCCGTGTATAATTCTCAATAATCCCTTTACCGCGAGTGTCCGAACCTTAATTGAAAGTTGGTCATTCTTCGCGGTGATGTGACTGGGGCTCGGTTTGATTGGTGGCTGCGTGCAGCACATAACACTTGAAGCACGTGCAGCACATAACACTTGACACCAGCGGGTATACTACTGTTCCCTGGTCCAATTAAAGTATGGAACAGAGTAACAGTGTGACAGTTCTTTCGCAGCCTTGGGATTACTGTTTAGCATTACTTTTACTTGGGATATATCGGTTGTTCGTTCAGGAGTCGGGAAAGGTTAAAAATTATCTTGTTATTAGGATTTGGAGAAACGTTAAGGGAGTCTATAACCGTTCCGTTATGATGTTATCCGCCCTTTGTCCCAATGTAACTAGGGTTAGAGGTGACAGCGCCTGCAAGCGCAGACTTATTGATTGGTAATTATTAGTGGTAGTAGTTTCATTATTATTTACCAAGTGGTGCTTTTCTTCAAAATGGACTTTATCAGTATAAACCTACAGTATTAAACATTAAAGTTGCAACTAAGCAACAACATTAATGGGAAAATCTATTCGGGAATAAGGGCACTGTATAACAGCACAACTTCATGTGTTAAGGTAAATAATATGATGGCCGCGTGGTTTCCAACAACAAGTGGTGTTAGACAAGGAGATGTTCTATCCCCAACCTTGTTTTCTTTATTTGTGAATGACCTAGCATTAGAAGTTAAACGTTTAAATAGAG
>JAAUYG010038454.1_pt1 | contig 14138 bp, 8 predicted proteins | sample 7278091 | NCBI WGS metagenome assembly JAAUYG01 (sample SAMN14350201, study PRJNA611818) | marine sediment metagenome | isolation source: surface marine sediment (0.6m) | place: French Polynesia: Moorea | collected 2018-08
CCCCACCCCACTACCCCCCCCAGAAAATATCCTACACGTATAAGCTTTTTAAATATGTACGCAGCTGAACTCACTTTTTCTCTGTAGAGCATGGTTTGGTTTGGAGGCCGGGGTCTCTGACCAATATTCTTACTGGGTTAGGGTTCGATTGACATGCTTTTCCACCACAACCATATCAGTATATTGGCCAACCCGCCCTGAACTATGTGGACCAATAAATCTGCATAAGTTTATCAGTGCATTTCAGCCAGCCAATGGGAGAGAACTTTCCATTCATAAGTCTGAGCCTGTAGTTCCCAGCAGTGACCACGTGCTTCCATTCATCTTCACTGCACTGACATTTACATTTTCGAGTCACGCATGCGCAGTGGAAACCAATGGCCCACGATGCACCGCACAGGATGCTAGTAGGATCCTGCATATGGGCAAGCAAGGCAGCCATATTGAAAATGGACAGATGTTTTGCGGTCTAACCGCATTCTTTTCGCCATAATCCTACCGGACGCGAATCCTCTGCCCCGCACCCCCTCCACTGCCTGCCTCCACCACCCGGCTCTCCACATTCACTCGATCCGAGATCACAGAGGTCCCAGTTTCATTTGAATCTTGAACAACAATGCATTCACAGCTCAGCAGCCGAAATGTCGACATACAGGTCAGCGATGGGTGTCCACCTGTAGGGGTGGAAACATCTATCAGAAGTAAACCGGTCATCAAACTTATAGGTAGAACACAGAAACCGCAAAAACGTTTGACGTCAGAGAAATGAAAGCGAGAAAACACATGAGAGAGAGAGAGAGAGAGAGAGAGAAAGAGAGAGAGAGGTCATGTTGCGGTATGGCTCCATTTGTACATGTTTCACACATCCATGGTTGTCTCTGGGTGAATCAGGCTGTAAATAGCTGAAACCTGCGGCATCCTGCACGTAATGTTTACAGAGGCTGCAGGTCGGTCGTCTGCCAGGATATGGGGGGTTCCGCTGCAGCAACCCCCAGGAGAAGACACGCAAATTCCGCAACAGCAACGCAGTAGGCGGATGAGTTACAATATAAATACGAACCAACGTAAATTCCGTACGCCGTAGCACACTACATAATACTAATAGCCTAAGTGTGTCCTTCTTCTTTATTGGACCCAGGATTTCTTGCATGTAATTGTAAGATTATTTCTCGCCATAAGCCGGGCCCGAAAGTCCGGGCCTATAAAATGCGTTCTAAATCACCAATATATTTTCTCAGAGAGTTCCAAAGAAATGTGGAAGCTCAAAGAGCTCAACTTCCTTCACTTTAACTGCCGTATTGCGTTAGCAACCATGATACGTCTTGGAATCACATAACAATGTCGGTGTATTCTTTTTATTGAGAAGCACTTGCATATATATCATGTATATAGTTGTTCCAAAGACTCATGATGATCCCTTAATTTACATGCAAGTTGGTCTCTATAAAAGATAATCGCAATTTTATCCTCATTCCTTTCGTCACTTACGCATGCATACCCGTTTATACGCATGTGCATGATCTTTCCTGAAGTGACATATTTTACCGTTTGTATAGGAACTGCCTGCTGAGCATGTTAGTCTAAAGTAAGGCAAACACAAAGAACAGCCACAATCAAATACTTGCATTAGTATGTTACTTCTTATTGAAATATTGTGTTGCGTCATAATATGGCGTTAGTCAATACTACATCATTGCAATTGTTTGTTTTATATAACCAGTTAGATGACCAGTTGTCTTAACAATAACCGGTATCTGGGGCATCGCCTACTCATACCGTAATACATAGCCAGAGGAGGGATTCTTTACCAAAAAACAAAATATATCCATTTGAGAAACAACTGGTTGTTGACGCCAATCAACGCTCCTGATCAAGACAGCGTTTGTCCACCGTGATTTTGGGATTAATTTATTTTAATAGTAACCCTATTCTTTCAAAAGTCCAAGTAATATATCCTTGTGTTCACACCCAATTTCATTCTGGTAGATGTTCCTTGATGTGGTCGCTACATCTCTCATCCGACGTACAGGAGATATTTCGATGATATCGTAGCGTGTTAAGGTCAAGAAAATTATTCTTTAAAAACTTCCCCATTATCTGTACATTCGTGTTTGTATAGGCCACAGAAATCAGTTATTTTTTTCAAAATGTTTGTTGCTTACACAATAAAAAAACCAGCTTTCTCTTATGTCGTTTTCCTTTTTTCTAGCCATTCAATTATATTTTTGTGCGATGCAAAGTCCGGCCATAATTTTCGGTTTCGATTGTAAGATTGGATTTTTTTCTTACGTGCCTTAAAAACCATTTATCACTAAAACATAATTTTGGTACTGGCTAGAAGTAACATTTATAGTTCTAGCCCGGAGTTCTAGCTTTTCCCACACGACATCATTTTCTTACATGATGTCGTGTGTCACTACTACATCATTGGCTTCATTGCAATTGTTTGTAATTGTCAGTTACACATGTCGCTTATATGTGTAACTGCTCTTTTACTATATACTGTGTGCATTTGTATGATGAATCCAAAGAGCCATATTATGTATTGTATTGTTTTAGCCTGAATTGTACAATCCAACCTGACGGTTGCTAATAAACTTTTACCTTACCTTATGCACAACAGGCATGCATGTGAGGTGGCTAATTCTTATTGTGAGTTATAAGTCCAAAAAGACCTTGCATACTATGCACAGACATTCGAGGCGCATGTACATGTATAGGTTGTACTGGTGTTCCTGAGTCCCAAAGTTCAGTTCATTTTTCTCTACGGGCAACCTTTTTTGCGTTACAGGATATTTTCTGACATTCAGCGCCGAGTGACAGGAAAATGATCTTGGAGAACAGGTCAAGTGTGCCTAAGATATGTGTTACTAGTGTCCCAGAATCCCAAATTTTAAACTATATGGCCATAAGTAACCCATGCATATTTTATCAATGTCTCCTATAGTCCGACATTTCAGTCCGCTTCACTATACTATTATTAGTTTCTGAGTTGCAGGTCATTTTGAGACAAATACACTGAGTTACCCACAAATGACATTGAACACAACAAGGTCAACGGTACATCATATATCCATTACACGTATATTCGAGTCCGAAATGATCAGATATTGAGATACAACCATTCCGGCTGATAGCGGGGTCTCTGGATTCCCATTTTAAATCACGGTAAACTGATACACTTAATAACAGCGATCCTGGTAATTTAGCACCGTGTCGATGATTACGGACTCCTCTAGTTCCTTTGCTCATTCTTTGTTATTTACGCCCCAAACCAGCTATACTGACTCGGCAAGTGTGCAAAACTGAAATTGGAAGCCAATATTCATTATTCCCGGGTAAGCTTATATAGAATTTACACTTAGCACTGTAAATTACTTTTAATATTATCAGCTATCAACGGCTGAAATCTGAAACCATTATTAATTTCAGTCCTTTCGCGACGGTACCCGTCACATTTCTCTTCATATTGTCAGCTGTTTATACATTCTGCAAACTGTTTAAATGAGTCGGACTACGAAAACTTCACATCGCTTTGGATTCGTAATATGATCAGTCAAAAGGGCTGCTCCTGATAAAAATGAGTTATTGCAGCGGGCGACACTCCTACGTGAAACACTTAATATTTAGCAGTGTCGTCTGCAGTGATTGGAATTATGATGCGTGTGTTCATGGTTGTTATGCTTTTTCATATTGTCGCTGCGAGCAGACAAGCAAGTCTTTCCGGAAGAGAAGAGACATACCTACCATCCAGATATGTAAGGGATAAAGTAAAATTTGGAAAACGCTGGGAAGTTTACATTCAGGCTATTACGTATGATGTACTGCATTCGAGCTTTTACAGGCAGGGATTATCAAACTATGAGCCACCGAAAACCTTACTTGATGTGAACGCAAATCTTAAGGCGCTGTCCATGGACAAGCATCCCTGCCGAAAGGCTATGGTAATTATGCGTGGCAGGCAAAGTGATGGGAAATTGTTTGTTCAGTACACAACCCATATTAACAATTTTAAGACCACTGTTTTTCGAATTTGCGGAGTGTTTAGTTTCACCTATAACCCAAGCCATTACATTGAAGTGTCTAATGTTATGCCAAGTGAGTTAAATGATATGGATCCAGTACATGCGCATCCGATTCGGAGTAGTTCGAGTCACATGTCTACTAGTGTACATTTATAAACTGTACGCTGTCCGAATTCACAGCACCTCTTTCACATGGTTGTGGAGATGGAAATATCAAAGTGAAACTTCTTCATCCCGACCAACATCTTTCGCACATGATTTGTCCGAATTGGGGCAAACAAAATTTTGTCGCCGTACACATCACAGTTACTTTATTCATGAAATATTATCAGAAAGTATCGTTTCTTCACACGGGAGATCAGCACTTCACCAAAGTATCATTTCATTATCAAATACTAGATTTTAGAAACATGGCATTAAAAACACACATGGTGCCAATGTTTCCAAGCAGGCAACGTGTGGAATTAGGAATGCAGTACATGCTGGCAGCGCATCCCTTCTACGATGACAGATTCCCAATCCAAGCTAACTCATCGGAGTCCCTAGTGTATGTGGGAAAATTCCCCGATACCTTGATATATTCATTTACTTTGTATACAGCTAACTTTCTTACACCAGTTATTTCCCGAGCAAATGTAACCTGCAACATCCCCGAAGCAGAAGCAGTATTTTACGATGGGCCTGTACAAACGTTTTGGCAACCAGTTCTGCCGCTCTTGAAACAGTGGAGCTGCTCGGACATCTTAGACAGAGCGAAAATCCACAGTGACGAAGATGGGGTGCGAGGGTCTGTTGGTGAGCTCAATGTTATATTATTTATACCTGGAGTAAAAACACTCGAATCTTCATACTTAACGATTGCTTGGCACGCCGAACGCATTTTGCCTGGCATCCTTCGATTCCATGAGATAGTCCTAGATTGGACAACGGTCGATACAAGGACGATACTTTTTGAACCTACACGCAGCACCTCTGTTGAGGTTGTGCATGTGATAGCATCACAATTTGTTCATCTTGCGATCCAAGAAATAACCTATGTTGCACATTCAGAAATGTACTCTAATAGATTCTTCGCACACTGTCTAGACGGGTTTGAAATAACAGATCCAATGATGCCCGATGTATCGGGACACATATGCTCTAACTCCACAGCACAGAATCTTCTTAACCATTATCAGACTGGCGGCTTAACACTTGGTCGGAGAGTCATACTCACGAAAAAACAGTACGCATGGCTAGCAACCATGTCGGCTGTTATTACTGCCAGTAGTCAAAGCTGCGCTGGCTATATCAATGTATTGCCCGACAGAGGCAATATCTTTCTCAGAACCATGTTCCCAAACGCCATGGCGAGCTTCCAAGCGGACAGGGAGTACTTTGAGAATGGTACTTTTGCAGGGTATCAGAATGTATTAATTAATTTCAAACGCCGCTTAGAAGCATGTTGTAGATTACAGCTAGTCCCTTTTGATGAGCTGGTGCTTTACGAACTGCCACTTAAGCAATGGTATAGTCACTTGAAATATACGATTACTAGCGAAGACCTTACATCACCAGCACGTTTTATCACAGATTTGTCATCTATTGGTGACGCTTTACAGTTTGGAAATGTATCCTCTTCATATGGATTGCGCATATATTCGTTGGATAACAGGTTCGAACGACATGCTTTGGCATACACAGGGGTATGGGATACTGATGCCTACAGTGCTTAAATAGCATTGTATTATAGTAGCTTGACACATGCGGCAGGACTTACAGTACAGGTAGAAGACGGGAGGACTCTGCCAGTGTGCACATATGAAGATGGAACAAATGGAACCGATTTATTTTTTTATGATATAAACTTATTGGGGCCTTGTACCTACGCAGAGTTGAATTCCCAAGAGGTACGTACTGTTATAATCCATAAAACATACGAAACCAGACGTTGCTGTCATTTTGACGGATATATCGCAACTGATTATTCCACAGATGGCACAATAGTGTTGTATCTGTCTATGGCAGTAAGGTACAAGCCTTGGACTGCAAGCTATTGGCGCCTTTCTCAAGACAACACTATAATTAAATTCCAAGTGCCATGCGAATCTGTGTGTCTATCTATTGTAATTGAATTGACATTGGATCGTATTCCCTTGCGCACACTCAGTATTGCATATCACGCAAATTTAATTGAGCAAGCGTATGCTACTGGCATAACATTCCCTCACCTCCGGTCCCCACTCGCTCTAACAACCCCGAAGTCTAGATTGGTCACCTGGAACCAAGTCTGTCACAGCCATAACTGTTACATTACCCCAAGAGACCATATGCCTGTCACATGGGACGAGGCCCAAGAAGCATGCAAAGGACAACAAGCAAATTTGGTCAGCATCAACAGTGACTTGGAGTGGGCTTTACTGACTCGACTTCCACACCAAGGGAGGGAAGAATTAATTGAGTTGTATAACATACACCAGTTTATTTTCTTTTATATCGGACTGGTCACAGACGTAAGTATATAAAACGTATTCTAATATAAACATCTAACGTGTAAACAGCTGACAAACGATGGCTCCAATGCACTATACTAAGCAAGCACCAATTGATTTCAAAAATATTTATATTCCAAACAAATACTTAAAGGGTCTTATTTTCATAAAGCCATCAAAAACGACCATACAAACCATGCACACTGCAGTGTCGTGATTTTTAGCTCTGCATGGGTGCCAGCTTATAACGACTCATGCAAACATGAGTGTTTTTCCACCCGTGGGCCGGCAGCCTACATATGCATAATATGTTTAGATGCTTAGGGGCAATGGTAGATGCGTATACGTTACATATTAAAGGGGTTACGTGACGGGAGGAATTTCTGCTGTCCCAGTGGTCTTTCTTGTAAATGTTTGGCTTTCATGGGGATCATCACTTTGTAGACATTTGGGTTGAATAGTAACTACCGTGGGGAGGTAAGGTTTTGCAAATAAAATCACCCACATGGTTCCATGTTAACGAAATTGAAACAAACTCAATATAATTTTATTGCAACTTTGGACAAAATTTGCTGTTGCCCAGACGAAGCCACGCGTAAAATTTGAAGGGCATTCCCTAATGGTTTAGGGGAAAGTTTCAACGACGTATTGGAGGACGACAGACGGATAAAAGTTCCATCTCAGCGGCTTCGGTAGCATACCAGCTAAGCTAAAATGCGAACAAATAGTTTTTGGTTGTATAAATACGTCCATGGTACGCGCGTAAAATGTTTTACGAATTAATTTTGTAAAATATTTTACGCGTATACTAAAATGTTTGTATTATTTCAAATGTAAAAATGGTAATGAGTTGCACATATAGACACCATTGTATCAAAATAAGCGCATGCTACTGTTCTGAAGTGACTATTCCCGTGACATTTTAACAAAAGTTTTTTTTTAACTTTCAGCTACAAGCACTTACAAGCTACAACAGTCTTCAATGGGTAGATGGTTCCCCATATGCCTTCCAAAACTGGTATCACACGTCACAGCAAACTGTGTACCCAGGTCATTATGTTGAATTTTATAAAGACGAATTACTTTCATTCAAACAGCTAACACCAGAGAGAGACTTTGCTTTTTTCACTCCCCAAAAACTGCAGCCCCAAGTGGCAGAGGGGAGACTATGCGCAGGGGTGCATGTCCGTCCCACCCTACAACCGCAGTGGATCATGGTCCCATGCGATCAAGCTATACCAGGTGCGTCTTTTGTTTGTGAAAGTAAAACTATTTCTGATAAACCGGCATTGAAGAGAGGTATTTTCAGAGCCATGTTGGAATGTCCAAGAAACAGCATAAATATACAATCATCATGTCTGCATATTGTCAACTCTTTATCTGGGAATGATGATAATTTGGAACGTGTGTGTGGCGGAATGAACTTGAGTGTTTTTCGTTTGCCGTATTTTTTTATTTATTCTTGGCAACTATCCTGGATAAGATGGAGTACAGATGAATCGTTCTTTGTGAAGTTGCTAATATCCATGACGCATCGATGGTATACCACGTTTGGTCAAAATGCGGATTATACTGACATAATCGTTGGGGCGGGGTCACAGAGGTATGGAAAGCAAGGCGTGGTAGGCATCCGTTATTCTGAGACTAATTTGGCCCATATCCAAGTCATCAACATAGCTAATTATTTACCATCTAGTGGTTTAACTGTTTTACTGTGCAATCACTCAGTTCTTGTAACTAACAGCTTGTGTTTTCATGGTCATTCTATGTGCGAAGATGGAACGTGTATTTTAAGCCATTATGTATGTGATGGGAGACGGGATTGTCCGGATAATTCAGACGAAATTGACTGCAGCCATGTTTGCTCATTCCCCGATGGATTTATAGGCGATCATAATTGTTTCACCTCTTGCATAAATCCAGAATGTGTGTGTAATGAGTTGTATTTTCCTTGTGAATTGGGGGGCTGTATACCATGGTCGAGAGTCTGCGATGCGTTGCCTGATTGTCCCAGTGGTGAAGATGAGAAAATATGTTTTTTCGGTAATAAGACTGAAAAATATGCATTTTTCGTAGAAGGTGGTTTTACGAACATACCGTCCCATGAAAGGGAGGAAAGCTATTATAAATGCACAAATGGGCCGAACATACCTCATGTGCTGGTAGATGATCTTGTGCCAGACTGCCCAGAGCAGGATGACGAGCACAGATATTATGCCTTCTTAAAAAATGGAAGCAGGTCAGACTTCTTTACCGGAAGAGTCCTCTGCGAAGAACCCGATGCCACGACATGTGAAAAGAATTATAGGGGTGTTTGTTATGCTAGGCATCTTCATTGTGTTCACGAAGTAATTTCACCAAAGGTCCAAACAGCAGCAGTTAATACAGAAACTTGCAGAAATGGTGCACACCTGACGAATTGCATGAGGTATACATGCCCTTCTTTATTTAAGTGCCCATCTGCCTATTGTGTACCTGTGTATGCTGTATGCAATGGTCAAGTTGATTGTCCAAACGGCGAGGATGAAGAGCGCTGTCAGAGTATTTCGTGCCCAGGGTTTCTTTTATGTAGGTATGACACTGTTTGTGTTCATCCGCAGGATGTCTGGTCAGGTCGTATCAAATGTCCGGTTTCAATGGATGATAAGGCACTGCGTGACAGGGGGGCATGCCCTGGTCTGTGTGAATGCCTAGGCAATGGCATAGTGTGCACCAAGGCTAACACAGTTGATTTACGGAAGTTTCCCCAAAGCATGAGGATACTTGTAATCAATAACACTCCTTTTACACAGCATCAGATACAGTGGAATGCCGATCTGTTAGCATTATTGCACCTGGAGTTCAGCTTCTGCAATATTTCATCAGTCACGTCGAAGCATTTCAGACCATTGCAATTTCTTCAAAGGCTAGTTCTCCGTAACAACTTCATTCTATTCCTTCCAAGTAAGGTATTCCAACATCTTGCTACTGTAACAGACATAGACTTAGGTCACAACCTGATATCTCAATTGCACCCGGATATCTTTAAAGGTGTCAGTAAACTGCGGGTATTAAAACTGGACTGTAATAGACTGACAGTCATTGAACCATGCACTTTCGATGAACTGGAAAGTCTCATTACACTAAATCTGTCAAATAATTATTTGACAGATTTAGGGGATAATGTTTTTTGCAATTTGCCGTCACTCATAAGAGAACTGTATTTCGGTGGGAACCATCTCGTCAACATAGATAAGAAAATTCTTAAATCACACATGCAACATTTAATACATTTAGATACAACCCCTCTACAAATTTGTTGCTTCGTCCCCGAGGTAAGGCACTGTTTTCCCAAGGAGCGTTTCTTTTTCTCAACATGCAGAAACCTTTTCGACTTGTCTTTTAGGTATGGAGCATTGGCACTTGGGACTTGCGTGCTGTGTGTCAGCATTTGCTCTGTCATCTGGATATTTCAAAGGCTAAGAGAAGGTTCAGACCATAAGGCCAAAAACAGGAACCCTAGTGATATTCTAAGCTTGATTCTGTTTGTTTCCCATTGTTTGGTAGGTATCCATGTAATAACGCTTGTGGGTGTAAGTTTGGTATTTCAGGATTATTATGCCTTGTATGAAGAAAAGTGGAAAAGACATCCACTTTGTATACTGTTAAATATGTTGTCATATACCTTAGCACTAGTGACAATGTTCTTACATTTGCTCATTTCTTGTATACGAATGATAGCTTGTGCGTTTCCGTTCCACATATCTGATGTGTCGCTCACCAAAATCATGTGGGTAACAGTTATATTTTCGTCAATTGTGTTTGGTGTAAGTTATTGGCCATACAGCGATATGATTAGGCTGCATATTAATGAAAACCATTTGGCACTAGGCTTCGGTTTAGTTATGCCTGTCGCAATACATGGGCCAACTCTGTGGTCATTATTGGGCTATGTGTTGCCCTTGACCACTATGTTATTTGTGTCATCTGCGTTCCAAATAACATGCATTCATGCCCTTTTAAAGAAGCCCCAGCAGTTGAATGCGTCTCTGTCGAGTTTGTCACACAGGCGTGTTTCAGCTGGTCGCTGCATTCTTAATTTGGTTCTCCCACTGTGTTGCCATACACCGCTACTCATTGGGCACGCTGCTGCTTCGTCAGATATGGAGATTCCACCGTATGTTTCCGTGGTATTGACAATTTACACGTTACATGTTTGTTCCATTACAAATGCCATACTTTATGTTGCTATCACACCAGCTTTTATTGACTTCAGTGTGCGATGCCTACGGTGAATGTAATCATGTCTCGAACATTGCTTCTGTTGCATCTGTTAAGGATGACGTAATGTGAAACATTATTTGTGTTCCTGACTAATAAAATAGCAGAAAGCACGCGATGTAACCACATAACTAATGTTCATTATGCTTTTATCAACTACTTTTGAAAACTTGGCAGACAGATTTATCTTCCGGCTGGAAACACCGGCTTGGCCAAGTGTTAAATGTCAGAATGGCCCTGACGGAAAACATGTAAAGGGGAGTATGCAGCAAAACGGTTCCAAAGACGACACTTGAGTGTTCAGTTTACTACCGTTGTTGTATTACTGTTGCTTCATCTAGTCAGTACATCAATAGATGAAGGAAATTTTGTACACAGACGTGCATCACTCATGTCCAGAATAAATTATTATTTTGCTTCTACCAGTATTTGCATTAATGTTGGTAGCAGTAGCAGCAGCAGCAGCAGCAGGAGTAGTAGTAGTAGTAGTAGTAGTAGTAGTAGTAGTAGTAGTAGTAGTAGTAGTAGTAGTAGTAGTAGTAGTAGTAGTAGTTGTTGTTGTCTTTGTTATTATTATTCTTGCTCATTCATCCATGATAGACGTCACCGTATGTGTCGTCCCCCCCCCCACACACACACACACACACGCTTCCCCCTTCCCCTTTCACTGCTGCATGAAGGAGTTTCCCCGATATGGTCACCAGCACAGCCTTTCCCACATGCCTCGATGGCATAGTGGTTAACGTTTCGACTTCCTATGCAGTATCTTAATGGGAAGTTGTGTAACGAAAAAGTGGTTTGGGTTCAAATACCACCGTGTACGCCATACTTGAAGAAAAAATATGTGCTTCGTGACATCTCAAATGGAAGCTGAACCGAACAAAGTCTACTGTCTTACAAATGTTATTACAAATGTTACTGTTGCAAGGGAGGGGAGGTTTAAAATAATCATAGTGTGATGTTCCTCTCAGGCTACGTACATGTGTATACTAACGATAGACTGATCGCCTAACAACCTGTCCTATCCTGTGACGCAACCAAGGATCTGTACCCCGTGTCCTGCCGTTTGTGGCGGCGGTCTTCATCCCGATCCCAGTGGCTCTCAGGCGGTTCGTTTGTCTAGGGGACTTGATTGCCTGCGTCTTCTCTCTGGATCTTTCTCCTCCGTGTCCGGATCTTCTCGTGAGCCTCAGCAGAATCTGCCTTCTTGGCTAGCCAGATAAAGGTACCTACGCACCCACTGCCCTGGAGTTCTAGTGGACGGCGGGTTTTGGACTACGTGGCTTCGAAGCTGCCCTATCTCCCCTCTACCTGACTTGGGGGCTAACCCGCCTGAGCCGCTAATCGGCTCCCGATGGCCCGCCGGTCACCTGCCTGCATCGCCCTTCCGCCCGACCTGCCTAACCCATCTATCCTCTAGGTGACGGGGCGTCGGTCCATTCCAGTTTGGTTTGCGGACTCGCATGTTTATTGGCTTCGACATCAATGACGTGACATGACAATGAGGATGAGCACAATGGACATGGACTTCACCTTCAAGCACGACCTTTCTATGCTATGCATCTAAACATGGATTACCGCTTACGTTAGCATTAAAGGCTGCAATAACTACTTTACTCTTTTCTTCTAAACACTTTAATTAATACTCCAAGGCTCTTACTATAGACCACATCCCTAGCCTTTAATACCCTTTCAGTGACATTTTATCCCCAATAAATACCAACACTATATCCTACAGCAAGGATATTACCTGCCGACTACACTAGTCTATACACGCGGCTACCGGATAACCGCTATAAAGTTATCTTATTTTAACTCTATCAGCATCTGTTATATTCTACAACACAAGGGAATAAATGATCTGATTTTGGGCCCCCTTTTCTGCACAGTTGACTTCTGCCGACAAAGCTAAGCCACATTCATGACGTTAACGTTATTTCGGCATACCACCCAGGAATGCTACATTTTGCTGAAATAAGATTTCCACCAGTAAGCGGATATTCAGGATCCGTAATATCCGACCGCTGCCGGGAAAAGCAAAAGGCCACCATGGTCTTTCACCTGTCTTTCAAGGCAAATCAAGGGTATTTCGAACAAACGGCACCTTTCTTTCACTTAATGGGCTTTTCCGATAGCCCTCCAAAATTCCCGGGACGGTTTCCCCGTTGGGCCAACAACATCGACTTCACCGCCGGTCCTTTTGTCGAAGTTCATTCGTCGCCGTCACACTTTGGAATCTAAGTACGCGACAATTTTGCACAATTTCTCGATGTAATGCAATTTGAGGGCTTTCGGCGACCGCCGAATGCCATGGCCAAGAACAATGCCTACTCTTTTCTCGTCGCCGTCGGTTTCATTACTATGAGGTCGATGTTCTGCCGAAAAAAGGGCCTAGTTGCTCCCAGTCATTCGCAGCCCCCCGAAGTCTCGGGCTCGAAGGGACAGAGAAGTAGACGTCACATGGGGAAGGGGGTGGTCCGTCGGCAGAGGAGAGACTGGGGGGCAGAGGGTGATCGCATCCTGGCGTCAAATTTGCACACGACCCGCTGGCACTTCCCAAAACGTCATTTCCGTCACTCCGAGAACACCCCTCAACAAAAGCGTTACAGCTGTCTTCTCTGTAGGCGGAAATTACCGTCACGACCCGAGTTTTTGTTAACGATTTCCTCAGATAACCCTATCAAGCCGAAGGATACAGGGTGTCGCTTTTGTTTCCAGCCTTTCCGGCCCCTTTATTATGCTTGCCTCAACTCTCACCACGCTACATAAAAACGGTATAAAAAGATTGGTAGCTATATGTGGAAGACCTGGCATACATTGCTTGGCGTTTTAAGTTTCATCAACGTGTTGATCCCATGAAATATTGTATGGAATGTCCCTGTACTATTTTATCCTTGGTTAAAAGGGCGCAACAAAATCTTATGAGTGCTAGGAGCAGATGATATTTTAGTTATGATCGATATAGGGTGGCATTTAGAAACAATGCCCGGAATTTAAAACTGTGATCATCCCATCAATTTTCTGTGTATTGTTTAGTTGCAATTTTAGTTATATGTAAATGCAAGGCGAAATGAGCAGCAACCACAACCCCAATTGCTGTAGCCGCTGCTCAGTGCTGCTACTGCAGGTGCGACAGATGAGGAGGAGGAGGAGGAACAGGGATGAGGATGACGACAGTGACGATTTTAACTATTCCTCCACCTGTGACCACCACCACCACAACCTCCTCCTCCTCCTCCTCCTCCTCCCCCTACTACTACTACTACTACTACTACTACTACTACTACTACTACTACTACTACACCTGCTGCTGATCAACAACAAATTCGACCTCTTCTGCTTCAAGAACAGCTCGGCAACAGCAGCAGAGTCATAATATAAA
>JAAUYG010190174.1_pt1 | contig 14137 bp, 6 predicted proteins | sample 7278091 | NCBI WGS metagenome assembly JAAUYG01 (sample SAMN14350201, study PRJNA611818) | marine sediment metagenome | isolation source: surface marine sediment (0.6m) | place: French Polynesia: Moorea | collected 2018-08
CAAAGTCAAGGAATCGGGCATCAAAAGTACAATACATAAATGCAATGTATCACCCCGAGTCCCAAATTTTCGTCCTCTTCACTCTATGATTATACGTTTTCGAGATTTTCGAGATTTCACAGTTTAGGTTTTCCCAATTTAACTCCCATGTTAAAATTTCAAAGTGCCACAAAAATTTTAAAACTTGGCCGATTGCCAAGAAAAGTATAACACCCAATGATAATAGCCAATGTCCTCATAAAGTTTGACTGACATCAGATGAAAACTGTAGGAGGAGTAGCGTTTTGAAATTTTCAGCCCCATATGGCCCTGTGTTAACAAAAATTTCTAAGTGCCATAGAATTTTTTATTTTTGGCATATTAGCCCTGATTATGATACTTTGTGTCAAGTTTAGTTGAAATCTGATGAAAACTGTTGAAGTATTAGTTTTTTGAAAATCGTAGAATGGGAAATTTTGCAAAGTGCACTGAATGACCCCAAGCCAAACCCAAGGAATCGGGCATCAATAGTACCCTACATAAATGCAATGTAGCACCCCTAGTCCCAAATTTTCGTCCGTTTCGCTCTACGACTAGCATTTTCGAGATATTTCACAGTTTAGGTTTTTCCCTTGACTCACATGTTAAAATTCCAAAGTGCCACAAAATTTTTAAAACTTGGTGGATTGCCAAGAAAAGTAATAATGTAATAGACAATAAAGTAATAAAGTAATGTTCCCTGTGACAGGTCTCACAAAAGTTGCTTATAGAAATTTTGAAATTTCACTTTTTTATAAAGATTGAAATTTAACTATTGCTCGATCCTCTCACAGTTATTCTTTCCCAATCAAACTTTTTTTCCGAATGTTCCCTGTGACAGCTTTCACAAAAGTTATTTATCGGGATTTTGAAATTTCAATATTTTTGAAAAGCTTTAAAGTTTCATTAACATTTTGAAAACAATACTCCTACTCCTGCCAAACTTGAAAAAGTTTGGTCTTTTTCAACCAAACTTAGAAAACTAGACTCATTGGTAACTTTATTAAAGTGTTATGCCAAGAACGTCGAAAACTGACAAACTGAGTAACTTCAAGTACGCCGTGGGAAGAGAAGATTTTGAACAATAATTTTTAACAATCAAGTTTTTAACAATCTTAGTATATGCTTTAAATATTCTCTATGTATGCATTGGTTAAAACATTCTGTGTTTATGCCAATAAATGTATTGTATTGGTTCAAATACATGTAATCAGTCGTTTCTGTCAAAATAGTGCCAATTGTAACACTTATGTACAGAATTCGGGTTTTTGGACATGTTGGGCGATAGGTGGGGATAATTAGCTGCTTCTAGGGGTGTTGCGTGCAACTCGAAACGATGCACCTCCAGAGGGTACGGTTTATCCAATGTTACGATATAAGCTGATATATTCAGAAAGCTTTTTTCGCCTCTATGTCAGTTAGGCAGATTGGAGATATGCATACATAAAGCTCATATACGCACATCTACGTTACTATATGTATATATGTACCGGGAACCCCTGTAAAGAAGCCCATCCGGGTAATATCGGTGACCTCTCGCCCCATGTTGTAATAACCTCCAATCATTGGATAGGGCTCTGCATAAGTCCAAGTAATTTATGCTGTGTCACACGTCACTTTGTATTGCTTTTTTCTGTGTCCCATGTCATTTTTAATAAGAATTTTTCTTCGTCACGTCACATTTTATAATATTTTGCATATATGCATTTATATTATAATTATACTTATAAGGCTTTGATGTCGATCTTAGTCTTCTATAAAAGTTTAACATTGATTCTACAATTTTTATAAGATTTTGACGTCATTGTCCAGTTTTTTTATTAAGGCTCACGTCGGAATCTACAAATTTTAAAGTGGCCACCTAAACTTTTTTCCGATTTTTTTTTCTCACACTTCTCACAAGAGTTGCTTCAAATTTATTTTTGAAAAAAGATTGAAATTCTAACACTGTGGACAATGGGATACTGCGAAATTGCCACATTCTTGGAAATGGCTGATTGTAGAGCGAAAAGGAGTGAACATTTGGGACTTGGGGGTAGGTATAATATGCATATGAGGTACCTCTTAGTGTTCAAGGTTATTTTGGGGTCATTCAGTGCAGTTGTCTCAAAATAGCTTGCAACTCAAAAGTAGCTGGTAGTAGCGTGAAACGGTGAAACTTGGGACGGGTAGTTGTAATATGGATATGTGGTACCTTTGACCTCTTATAGTGTTCAAGGTCATTTTGGGTCACTCGATGCACTTGCCTCAAAATGGCCTGTAACTCGAAAATGGCTGGCATAGAGCAAAATTTGGGACTTGGGTGGGGGGTGGGGGTAGACAGGCCAGCGTTGGGGGGAGGTGGGGTGATAGTGAACATCGTGGGGGTACCTTTGATCTCGCAGTCTTAAAAGGTGATTTGGGGGACATTCAGTGCAATCGTCTCAAAATGGCCTGAAACTCTTTTCTTGGATCTGGTTATATGAGAATTGCACCTTGGAATTTTAACATCGTAGTAAATGGAAAAGCTTAAAACCTAAAATATGTAGTAAGTGGTTGATCGTGGAGTGAAACAGATCAATATAAACTTGCACCTTTAAAGAAACAAATATGCTGCATATCAGCAACATGGCCATTAGGCCAACCTTGGATTTCATATGGCAAGTGGTTAAGCACCACAACCAGAGTGACAACGCCCATGGGCCTCTTGTCAAACATTAAGTTTTGCTCATACAATTGGCAAGTTTTATGGTGGCTTTTCCTGGACTATACGGCGCCAACAGTAAAGGATCCCTAAAGTGAAAAACCTTTTTTCTATGTGGCTGTGCTTAGATCAATAAATAGCTATGCCACTATTATTGGCGGACTACATTCCCTATGAATTCCACATGAATCTTGCCAGATTTTAATGTAGGGTAACCAGACCACTGCATTGCAGAACACGCCCATTCGATTTTCTTAACTAAATATTTGTGGTAACAAAATATTACCCTCAATTAAGGATGTGTTTTACCAGTCAGTGTCAAATCTCATAACTATCTCTAAATCGTCATAAAGTAAACCACAGCCTCTCCTATGCTTAGCACAAGTATAGCTAATGCGTATACATAGTGACAGCTGGCCAGAATGTCTCCAAATAGGGTACTACAACTAATACCGAGTATGTCTTGTACAGAAGGCTGGGAGTTGGCCAGCCCCCCAACGGAGAGAATCCGCCTTGAAAGATACCTTCTGGCAGTTTTGGTATAGTTTGCCACAAAACACATAAAAAGCAAGTCCACACATGGGCTGACTCTGAACACAACAAAGTTTATTTTGGTCACGCTTGGTTATATGGATGTGCTGCTACAGAGCTTTTAACCAGCCAACTATTCATGGAATTCTGAACTTAAATACAACATAATTTTAGCTATTAAATTAAACTGCGTGGTGAGATATTGAGATACTGTGACAAAATACAACACATATTAACGTGTCAAAAAGAGAAGGAAATACTGAAGTACGACTAAACCGAAACGGTGGATTTATGTTTTACAGCTTGTTGAAGGCGGCGATATCTGTACTCTGGATCTGGAAAGGAAGCAAATGGAAATATTATGACAGATATTGGGTTATTAACATAACGCTCAATTCGTTGCAGACCACAACTCAAGATACTAAACAGAATTTAGTTTTGGTCGTTAACAGCTGGTTTTGAAAAAGAACACGATATTTTCCAACCAATTACAATCACACCCAGTTTGGAAAGCGGCTATCATGTCCTAAAGATATTTACACTAAGTTTCTTGTCACTGGTTAACCCAACTACAACCATTCACAGCCTACGGACAACCAGAATTAATACCAATCCTTCCCTATTTGGTGTAGCCAAGCTCTGTATGTGACAATGGACAAAACAATCAGTTTCCAACGTTATGAATATCAGTGACAATCTATTAGGGATTTTCGGTCTCTTTCCCTACATTGAAATGCATCACTAACATAGGTCCCTTATCACATATTAAAAGTTTCCCAGTCAGTTGACCAACTCCATTTACATTAGTTCTTCTTTTATAGTGCCCCCCCCCCCCTATATTACAACCCCCTGTTGTGACACACCTCATTATATGACCATTTGAGTTGGTCAAACCTTTATTTCAAGGCCGGTATACACTTGAAGACCCCCTTTTGGTCAAATGGTGGGAAATTGCACTAACATGTTTCTTCTAAGCCAGCTGCTATGACGAAAGGCCACTACATTTTCACGCCTTACAGGTGGTCTTTAAAATAGAGGGACCAGTGTGTCGAGAAACCCAACTTACGTAGTCCTCGAACTCTGCGATCTGTTCCTCCAGTTCCTCGATGCTGACTTTGTCATCCTCCACCACACAAGAAATCGTTAGTTTCTTGATGCCGTACGCCAGTGGGACCAGTTTAGCTGAAAACGGCATTTACAGATTCCCAGTCAGAACACGTCACAGGGAACATGGGAAGAGAATGGGACTACATTGGAGAGAGAACATCGGCATAAGTCTATACATATCCAGCAAAATCTACTGAAGTCGACAAGCCACTGTAATCATTTTGACAACAATGGTCTCTTTCATGCCTAAGTAAGATCATCTCTGGGAATTCAGATTTTCCGTACACATCAGTCCAGGGCAGTCTCTAGGTTGAGCTTTCATAGATGCAATATGAGCATGTTTTGACTGTGTTTAAATGACTAGTTATATACGAAGTGATTGAACACCGATGTCTGTCCCAAGCACAGATGTAGGCGCCTGCACTGTCTGTACTCACAGCTTCCCCATAGCAGGCCATCTTTGACTATACTCCGTACGCATTTCTCTAATTCAACCATATCCGTCTCGTCATCCCATGGCTTCACGTCCAAAATCACATTGGATTTGGCGATCACCTTCTTCTCTGCAAATTGAATTGATTTTCAATTGTTACATTTAGGAAAGACCGTTTCATATAATATCAAACTCGCATTATGGTAACCACAATCTACATATTATCCAACTGGAATCTGCATTACCTAATTTTCTTTCTAGAAATTAATTTTGCGTCACTCCGTAAAGTTGTGAACACAAGTTGCCTACATTGTCTATAAACTTATACATATATAGACTAGGGCAACAATATAGGTTAAGATCAACAGGAAAATCACAATCCAAAATTTCATAATAATGAACGGCAATGTATTTTAAGATTCTGATTCGAAAGAATACGTGTTAGCAAAGCCTTAGCACTAATCTGTTAGTGCATCCATTTGATCATTCCTTGCTTCTCAAGGGTGGGATATGTGCTGTCAAAACAAATTCAAATACACAGACTCAGCGATTACTAAGCACTTACTGTCCTTCTTCTTTTCCTCGTATGCCTTTAACCTTTCTGCTTTGATTCTTTCTGCCTCCGCGTCATCCTAAGTTGAGGGAAAGATGATTTAAAAGCAGTTTTACAGATGCCTTAGTTTACACAATGAGCTCTACGGTTTTTGAGGTACATTTTAGGCTCAGAATGACCTAATCTGGGCTAATCACCTTGGAAACTCTTAAAAGCCATTTCCAGAAATCAACCCCACAAGCGGGGACCAGCTTCATGAAATATCTTAAATCCTCTACTACTGGTCTTAAGAATGGAAAAGACAAATATTGCCCAGGTGATTGGTTAAATCAGTTTATTACTAGACTTAAAAAAAATTTCCAGTAATTGTCCCTGGGTGGTCTCATACTATTTGCCTACAACATCATGCCTAGCAGCCTGCAGCTGAAATTTCAAAATCTGAACATGGATATTTAGACGTGCAACCCTATCAATGTGCCACTGGAAGCATTACTTCCTGTGCGTAAGGAGAAACTCACTTCTTCGTCCGAGCCAAAAAGTTCGAAGTCGTCATCCTCCTCCTCCTCTCCTTTCTCCTGTTCTTTGCTGACCGATTTCTCCTCCTTCGCTGTCTGCAATGATATCCGGCATCAAACATTATATTATAGGAAGCAGGGAACTCCGTGAACATGAAATTTCACTGTTGCATAACATTTTGAGATTTACTGAGAAATAACCTTGTCAGAAACTTTATCAAAGCTAGACTTTTCTTGTTCTCGGTTACCTTTAACTCAACTAGTATATATGACTATAGGTTTATGAAATACATTTTCTACTGGTAGCACTAGCACTAGTTTATTGGAATACACAACAGGGCTATGGAATAATAATATTTAGTACCAATTTGTTGCAATCCAAGATGTGAATATAGAAGGCACGGCAGCACAATACCATACTATCACTATTAATTGCTTGTTGCCAGGGTTTCTTGGGTCCCGAGTCACCCCGGAGACTGTGACCCTACACACCGCCTGGACAGTTACTGTTCCCAGCGTCTGCACACCATGTCTGTATGGGGGAAACAAACACAGCCGGCTTAATTGGCTGGGAATATGTATGTGTATGGTCATTCCAAATATGTATGCTCTGACCAAATATTGCCGGATGCACCTCGAGGTTTGTGCTGGAATGTGTGCTCAAGAATTGTGCTTTACACTACAAGTGGTCTTGGAAATGTTCTGACAGATCTGACTGCAAATTAATGACAGTCACAAACCGAGATCAAATCATGCTGTTGGGGTGGTGGGCGAGCGAATAGACTGCGTAAACAGAACTGTAATCCAAAGGGGACCTATTTCTTATATCATTTCATTACAGATTCTGATATGACGCATTTAACATTAAAGTGCTCAATGTGCTTTACATAAAGCATTGCAATACAGTTACATTGTAATACGGTTCAACAGTCGCTAGAAGGAAGATGCAGATGTACCACATTTCTTACTGAGTTGAAGGTTTTCAAAACTTTTATATCATTTATATGAACAATAATCTCACTTTAATATTGTAACTTTAAGCTGCATTGCTATTTGTAGTGTTGCCAAGTTATAACTGTATCACAAGGTGCAATGGGCACTGTGACAGTAAATATAACTTGTCAGGTTTTTTATATCCAGCGTCAGCAAACCATGCTTGTATGGGAGAAACAAGTCACAGCCGAAACTGCTGGATGTCAAAACAGCGGATTTTTGATTGAAGCAGAAGCAGTCATCTGTCGAAGTGTGTTGTGTGATGAAGATTGCAGATGTATCATTAACTGTGGAGTCATATATATATTTCTATTATTCTACATGTGGTAATAAAGTTTATCTAGCAACAAAGTACAGTGCAATCTGGGCAATATGACTAGAAAACATAATAGTCTTCACTCTGCTCGGGGAGGGACAAACCAGTAAATTGTTAGAACTTGTAGCCTTAAAGTAGCGTTTCACTTAATATAATATATACAGTGTACTGTCAAATTATTGTTGCCAGGGTTTCTTGGGTCCCGAGTCACCCAAGAGACTGTGACCCTACACACCGCCTGGACAGTTACTGTTCCCAGCGTCTGCACACCATGTCTGTATGGGGGAAACAGACACAGCCGGCTTAATTAGCTGGGAATAGGTGTATGCTCATTCCAAATATGTATGCCGTGACAAAATATTTCTTTTTGCGCGTTGAGGCTTGAACTAGAATGTCTGTTCAAGAATTGTGGTTTACATGACAAGTGGTCTTGGAAATGTTCTGACAGATGTGACTGCAAATTAATGACAGTCACAAACTGAGATCAAATCATGCTGTTGGGGTGGTGGGCGAGCGAAAAGACTTCTAACTGTGTAAACATAACTGTAATCCAAAGGGGACCTATTTCTTATATCATTTCATTACAGATTCTGAGATGGAGCATTTAACATTAAAGTGCTCAATGTGCTTTACATAAAGCATTGCAATACAGTTAATACGGTTCAACAGTCGCTAGAAGTAAGATGCAGATGTATCACATTTCTTACTGAGTTGAAGGTTTTCATAACTTTTATATCATTTATATGAACAATAATCTCACTTTAATATTGTAGCTTTAAGCTGTACTGCTACCAGTATTTGCAGTGTTGCCAAGTTATAACTGTATCACAAGGTGCAATGAGCACTGTGATGGCAAATATAACTTGTCAGGTTTTTTATATCCAGCGTCAGCAAACCATGCTTGTATGGGAGAAACAAGACACAGCCGAAACTGCTGGATGTCAAAACAGGGGATTTCCTGATTGAAGCAGAAGCAGTCATCTATCAAAGTGTGTTGTGTGATGAAGATTGCAGGTGTACCATTAACCGTGGAGTCATTTATATATTTCTATTATTCTAAATGTGGTAATAAGTTTTACCTAGCAACAAAATACAGTGCAACCTGGACACTACGACTTGAAATCATAATGATCTTCGCTCTGCTGGGGGAGGGACAAACCAGTAAATTGTTAGAACTTGTAGCCTTAAAGTAGCGTTTCACTCAATATAATATATACAGTGTACTGTCAAATTATTGTTGCCAGGGTTTCTTGGGTCCCGAGTCACCCAAGAGACTGTGACCCTACACACCGCCTGGACAGTTACTGTTCCCAACGTCTGCACACCATGTCTGTATGGGGGAAACAGACACAGCCGGCTTAATTGGCTGGGAATAGGTGTATGCTCATTCCAAATATGTATGCTGTGACAAAATATTTCTGGTTGTGCGTCAAGGCTTGTACTAGAATGTCTGTTCAAGAATTGTGGTTTACATGACAAGTGGTCTTGGAAATGTTCGGACAGCATATGAATCCTAATAACAAACCGAGATAACATCGAACTGTTGGGGTGGGGCACAGGGGCAGGGGAGCGAAGAGACTTCGAACTGCAAAGCAGAATTGTATCCTGAAGGGGACCATTTCCTATATCTTATAATTATTACTGCTTCTTATACCGGGCATGTAACATTAAAGTGCTCAACATACTTTACGCAAAGCATTGCAATACAATTTAACAGTCACAAGAGGTAAGATACAGATGTACCACATTTCCTACAGAGTTGAAGGTTGTCATAACATTTATATCATGTATATGAATAGCCTCATTTTAACTTTAAGCTGCATTGCTATTTAGCAGTATTGCCAAGTTATAACTGTATCACAAGGTGCAATGGGCACTGTGATGGTAAATATAACTTGTCAGGTTTTTTTATATCCAGCGTCAGCAAACCATGCCTGTATGGGAGAAACAAAACACAGCCGAAACTGCTGGAAACCAAAACATCCGATTTCCTGATTGAAGCAGAAGCAGTCTTCTGTCGAAGTGTGTTGTGAGATGACGATTGCGGGTAACCCATTAATCATGGAGTCATTTATATATTTCTATTATTCCAAATGTGGCAATAATGTTTATCTACGAACAAAATACAGTGCAAACTCTGCACTAAGACTTGAAACCATGATAGTCTTCGCTCTACTCTGGGATGGACAAATTGTTGTAACTTGTAGCCTCAAAGTCTGGTTTCCACATAATATAAAGGTCCAATTGTTCCCAGGTTTCTTGGGTCCCAAATCGTCACTATAGAGACTGTAACCCTACACACTACCTGGAGTCCTAGACAGTTACTGTTCCCAGCGTCTGCTCCATGTGTCTGTATGGGGGAAACAGTCACAGAGTGCTTATTTGACTGGGAAGGTTTTCATCATCTTATATTAACACACTATGATCAGGTGAGAATTACAGTTCTATTTACAGTTCGAATTAGTTCTATTTCTTCATGCACAAGGCATGGCAACCTAGTTCCTCTAAAAGAGCACAGGTAAATGCCAAATACCACATTTGATCATGTCAGAACACAGCCTGAACAAGGAACTAACATTTTTTTCCCATTAGTTCATATATGCATAGGCCCAAGTTATTACTGGCAACTTAGGGTACAGAGTTTGTGCTACTGTTGCCCTGAAGTTTTTTTTCTGTGCGTTATGAGCCAGTGGGCACAGCGACCATACATGAAAAATTGTCACAGGTTTTTATAACCAGTGTCAGCTAACCATGCTTATATAGGTGAAGAAAGTCATGGCCAAAACAGCTGGAACGTAAAAACATCTGCTTTACCGGACTGTTATGATGCGTTTGGATGATGCGATGCTTTCCACATGTATGCCTTGTACCTTGCATGCATACCAGACGTATGCATACCAGACGTATGCCTATATGTGTGCTTTGTATGCTTCATGTGTTAGCATAACTACACATCACACATACAAGCCGTGTGTGGCATTTCCTATTATACCGTGTTCCCAATGTAACACGTTGGATTTCAAAATATCACATATGCATGTACATGTAACTGGAAATTATCGACTTGTAGTTTGGATATTTCTTTAAAACTATTTATAGTTGTTACAGCAATGAGGTCAGGAGTATTATATAATATGCATTGTTGATTGTTCCCAGGGTTTCTTGGGTCCCTAGTCACCCGGGAGACTGTGACCCTACACACCGCCTGGACAGTTACTGTTCCCAGCGTCTGCACACCATGTCTGTATAGGGGAAACAGACACAGCCGGCTTAATTAGCTGGGGAGATAAAACGTTTCCAGCTCTCTCAGAATTGACTCACTGCCCACCTGTGGCTGTGCAGATCCTGATTCCCTTTCCAAGGCCCGGATCCTGCTCTCTAGCTGCTGGACCACGGATCGGAGGTCATCAGTCACTGCAGCAGTAAAACAGAGGGGCAAAACTTTAGTTTACAGATGTTACAGATGTAGAACAAGAGAGTACATGCTAACTATATATTTTACAGCAGCTGGTTAAAAGATGATAAACAACATACTTTAACTTGTATGTAATTGTAAACAAGCAGAGACATTCAATACCAGAAATATTAACTCGCATATCAAAGGTAATCTGGATATGAATATTTCTTAGAAGACTATAAATAAACAGCAATTTACCCTAGCAATAATTAAGCAATACATAGGCTTCTATATCAGAAACACTTTTATATAGAAGTATTAAATTATTGAAATATCAAAGAAAATTTAGTGCAACCACTAAACGTTGATGCATGCGGATATTCTTCTAACCTTTCCGGAGTTCTTTATTGTCCTGTTCCAGAGACTCAATCCGGGAAACCAGGACGTTGTCCAGATTTCTCTGCTTTAAGGGACTCCCAATCTGTAACAGATACCACACGACTATTAGTCTAAAATATCTTCAAATCACATAGTGAAATTTCACGCTATATTATTTACAATGTAACACACTCCAGCCTACTAGAGCCTAGTGTAGTAGCTACAGGAAAGAGATGTTACATAGACACAAACACACTTTAAAATTCATCAGAAATAGTAAGCTAAGTATCAGAAATAGTACGCCAAAGTCCCTTCCAACACACTATCCATCAGCTTTTACTCCCAATAAAAGCCACCTGACAAAATGTCTATTAAATGCATAAGCAGCATTGGGCAATCATACTAAATGTGGAAGCAACCAGGAAACTAAATTTTCGTTTGGACTACAAAGTTAACATAATCTGTGCTCTAAGCACATGTTGTTGACACAAGTTCAGATTGCCTGATGTTCGTACAGCCCCTGCACAATGGATGGTACTTCTGGAACAGAATTTTATCCCAAGTCTGCCACATCCATAACCAAGTACCGACATCATAACATGTGGAAAATGGTGGTTAAAGTTATTAGAGTAACACTGGACAGAAAAAGCTCTGTCAGTGTCTTGCATGGATTAAGCAGCAGCGCGGGGGAAATTACAGCTTAAATATATTTACAAACTGTCAATCTGTTAGACGACGGCTATAGCTAGTATAGCTAGTAATGATTGCTTTACCTTACACACGATGTTTCAAGTGTCTTTGCTAATAATCTTGATAACATAAACGGCAAATGTAAAATGTAGAAGTATCCATGCACAACTGAACCACATGACATGGTCCACAATTGATTGATAGAATACAACTGACTACAGTCATAAAAAATATTACAGATAATGTAGGCAAGAAAATGGTACGCATGCAATAAACCAGCTATGTACAGTTACTAGTAATCATCTGGCTGGAATCAAACTATACAGAATGCGAAAAGATTAAATGGAAGAGAGATGATGTAAGAATAATGGTGAATTTTGCACTTTTCTGGAAGTCTATTGTAAAACAAAGCTTTTCAAAGAGACACTTCCACTGGTCAGCATGAAACAACACTTGTAGATCATCTAGGTATGATTATTAGTGTTCTTGGATAAGAAAACTTCATTATTAACAGTTTGCCAAAATAAATTAAACTATGCTCAAATTTATTTGTGCAACAGATTCTAAATCTGATGTCAAATCCCTCCAGTGACAAAAAAATTTGATCTTGTTATAATTCGTGAAATATATAAAATAATTTCAAATAATTCACCAAAGGGTATTTTGGTCAAACAGAATTTGAGTCTCAAGGCACCATATATTGTGTGTACCCTACTGGTATTTTCTTTACCACGTTTATCATTGTTTATGGCAAGCCCAAACAAATAAGCCAGAAATGCACACACTGTCCGATCTTTAGCAACTACATGTATGCACACTCGCTCAGAAGTACAAAAAGACAGATGTGCACTACGCCAGTTTGTGGGTGTGATATGAAACAAAACACAGGAAAGTGGAGAACTAGAAACCTGGAAAATATTGAAACCTAACGGCATGAACTGTTCAGTAGGGAATTTCTTTGTAAACCAGCATAAGACTGCCACAGAGTTCACTAAATGTTCAATTGAGTTTGATTAAAGTCAGATTCAAATTTCTTAGCCAATCACATTTCACAGATTACCGTAGTGATTAACATGATTAATTCAAAAGTTAGAAATAAGTATTTCCGAGAACTTTAAGGCCAGGTGGTCTTAAGCTACCACAAACATCTGTCAGGAAGCAATCTTTAATCCTCTAATATAAAATAATGTCCAAAATGGCATTAACTGGGATGCCACAAAGTGACATTGCAATTTGTATATAACCTGTATGTGTACCGTAAGTGTTATCAACTTGCTTGTGAGATTGAAGAGGTGTCAATTCAGGGGTGGTTCTTCAGTAAGGGGCAGCTGGTAAGGGGCAATACACACACTCATATTGTGTGGCTCCACCAAAATGGGTGAAAATCTCTTGACCACTGAAATATACACTAACACACCAGGTCGCACACACACACAAATCCTAGCACGATATGACACTGACCCAGGGAAGCACGAGAGTTCAACAGACAGCCACTTACGTGGCAAACAAAAACCATTTAAGACATCCTCAGTTACTGCTAGCTACAACAATGATTGAAGGATAACACCCAGCCTACAAAAAAATTCCTCTAAAATGAGAATAGGAAAAGATTTGTGATGCCATATTTTTACGCAACACTGACCAAGTAACAAGGTCACAAAATTCTTCCAATCAGTGCAAAATTGCACCATCATGATCAAGATGCATGCATCAGTCTACGAAGTAAAGATCATGAGAAAGCCAATAGGAGGATACCATTATAAAGCTAATCTTGTACAGATACACTTATATGACTATGTAAATCTACTCACTTCTGGATCAAGGGACTTTTTAATTTGCTCCCGTGCCTTGACAATCTCACTGACTAGCTGGGACTGAGAGTGACAGAATAGACCACGGCAAAAAAGGAAAGATGGCAGGTTAGGATAGTGTTTGAACTTTGAGTAAGATTAGTATGTATGTCATGTACACTAATTGTATATACATCATTATATATACATTATGCCTCACACTCATTCAAGTAATTGTTACAAGTATAAATTTTGCTGCCATATGCATAAATATTTTGTTAATACATATTTTGATGATCACGATGATGGGACGAAAATTACTTTTACGGCATTGTTACCTTTTCAGAAATTTCAACAGTCAAAAGTCCACGACTTGTACAACAGTACAACGGTCAATAGATAAGTGATCTGACCAGATCTACTTAAACATGTGCTCCTGTTACAAAGCCCTCAAATGTGACAGCTTTTTTAATCTACAAAATCCTGGCACAGTGACAAACTACCACTAGTAACTACAAAAGCAAACTGAAGTCATAAACTATTAAATGTCTGTTTAAAATTACATTTTGCTACGCAGTACAATCATATATATACATAGTAAATTCCACACATATTTACACATTACAAGAGGCCCATGGGCCTTGGCGCTCTGCTTAACAACCTACTTGGCCATGGGCCAAAGTTCCAAAAGTAGTGACATACAATCTCTTTCTATCCCAGGACGTCGAAATTG
>JAAUYG010027885.1_pt1 | contig 14136 bp, 8 predicted proteins | sample 7278091 | NCBI WGS metagenome assembly JAAUYG01 (sample SAMN14350201, study PRJNA611818) | marine sediment metagenome | isolation source: surface marine sediment (0.6m) | place: French Polynesia: Moorea | collected 2018-08
GTAAATGTTCGTCTTGTCCTTTGTCAACGGTCTTTGTCACATAAGATCAGTCCTATTGTCGTCCAAGTCATATGATGTGTCGGTCTTTTGTCGAAGTCCTAGTCACAAGATCTGTCTAGACGGTCACATGAATTTGGAAGCACTGAAGGAAAACACCAGGTCTAGACCAGCCCAATTGAACCGCTAAATCAACCAATTTATATTAATAGGTCAACTGACTGTAAAGACGAAATTATATTTAGCACACCTTGTTACAGTAACTTATGACCCAACTCGGCTCCCTTACAAGATATAACTTGAAATCTGAGTGACCTTCAGTTAAGTTTTCAAGGTCACTGACGGTCAGACATGATGATGCCATTGCACTCCCCAGATATAGTTTCCTATGACCCAAATCGGATCTTTACAAATATATAGGACTTCAAAATCTGAGTTATCGGTTTCAGTTTGACTTTTCAAGGTCACTGAAGGTCAAATGTGATGGTGGTATCGGAGTCCTCAGATAATGTTTAAAGTAACATATAACCCTTTGTGATATAAGGTTTCATAATCTGAGTGACACGGACTTTCACCTTTTAAGGTCGCCCAAGGTCAAATATGGTGGTGGCATTGGACTCCGCATACATTGTATATGGTTTCGTAATAGTGTCTAGTACTAACATTTGGCCTAACTCGGCTCCTTTATGCATTACAATGCTTTGAAATCTGGGTGGCCTTGACTTTAACCTTTTAAGATCAATCATGGTCAAAAGTAACGGTGCCATTAGACTCCCCATATATGGTTCTGTATAGTGTAAATAACAGTAACATTTGGCCTGACTGAGCTCCCTTATTGTTTAAAATCGGGACAACCGGCCTCGAATTTGACATTTCAGGGTCACCCCAAAACCACATCTAATGGTGCTGTTGGACTCTCCATATATGAGTTCCTGATCCGAAATCCCTTTACGTGTAAAACATCTTTGCTGAGATGTTTCAAACCGAAGTACTAAAAATTTTAACTTCAAACCAAACTTGAGAAGTCATCCGGGAATTAAAATCTGGCCAGCTGGTTCTGCTTGTCGGTATATACTCTGTGGCATTTGATGACAGGTAAATAATCCCTCAGCAGCGTAGCCCATGCCTGCAATGCAGCCTGGAGATCACCCAGTGAGTAATACAGGAGCATCGGTAACCACTTTCTTGGTGGTATCTGGGTAGAGCCTCTGTATGGCTTCACTTATTTGGGCATCAAGAATGGATGATGGATGGATGAATCAGGCTTATAGTCGGCTTTCAACCACTCATGGTCATATCACCGACTGCAAGTTGGTGTGTATGTCAAGAATGAATGATAGGTAACTTAATTTTACCTTAATATCAATGCCCTGCGTTAGCAGCAAGTCTTCGGTTATTTTGTCTGTCTATTGTAGTTTTTGTTTCTGCCAATTGAACCTCCAAAACTTTTAGCCAGACCTGAGACAAATTGAAAAAGTACCACTTAGCCTTTGTTGCTGCTTCGGGATGTGACGGCTCTTTATATCAATTGCCTCCATTTGTCTTCAGTGAAATATTGTTTGTGCACAGTAAATAAGGAAGAAATGTCTGATTCAGGAGGTATGTGAGTTTTCTCCAAAGCCTGAAATATTGTTATAGTTGTAAACGTTAACTCCCTCCCCCAGCTGTTATGTGACCATTATTATTCTTAATCAGACATTGTAACGTTATTGAGAAAGATGAATACTTATTACTTGGTGAATGTGGTAATGAGCACTCATTCGTGTGCTAATGCAGCTGTGTAGACGGCAATGGCACGAATTGTCTCAACTATTAACTCATGTAAACTGATCTGATATGAATATACTTCCAGCGCCTAGTCAAAGTGGATAGCTTCATATTTCAAAATCACAATTACAGTGACAAAGTTTTCATGTGGTTGTTCAATGTCTTGGAATGAGCTTACAAGTGCACTAATGTACCACTGATTTAGCTGTTGTAAAGGCATTCCAAGACTTCCATACAAGTACATGTTGTTATAGTGTAATGTTTAGTATAAAGTCAAAGATGTTGGTTGTACTTTCATGTAACTGGTTTCATTAATTGTAATTGTCCGCTTTAATACTTGGGACCAGTAAAGAATACAATTGCAACCAGCGAACCCGGTATGAATATAGTCTATAAATAAATGAAAAAGTATGCGTACGGGTGATATTTTGTACGCTGTAGTGAACTACTAGATCAGGCTTTCAAGACATGTAAACGCATATTTATGATTGTATACATTTGTGCTTTGTGCAGGTATGCAGGTACATGCTTCATCTAAATGTCTAGCTCTGCGTAATTTCCAGATTATTACTTGGGATATATAGCACAATATTATAGATTCAACTGAATTAGAAAAGTATGGACTCACTTTAAGGCACGGTGTACAGTGGTATGCTTACATATGTAGGCAACAAGAGAGCCAGCCATGTCATTTGTGCAGCAAATGAGAACTAACGGAACATTTTATTTCCAGCAAGAGAGCCCGTTCGTGCAAAAACGTAGTGTTATGAGAGAACAATTTGATCAGTGTATAAATTGAAGTTTTTGTGCGTAGTTGCCTACTGTTTCAACGTTATCACAAAGGCACGTATAGTCAATTGAACAGACAAGTTCAGTGTATTAAAAGACAGATCTTTCGCCTGTTGAAATGCAACTGAAAAAATAGAACACGAAGGTGTGCAAACGGGGTGCAAATAAACTGAATTATAAAGGTCAGTCTTAAACTGGGTTCAGTCTTATGACTTAGCTGTTTTAAATCAATATATAAAATGATTAAAGCAATATCTCTGTTATATATTCAGATTGCAATGGCTATGCTGTTGGCATAATGAGCAATAATAGTGAAGGGTTCAGTGCGAACAAGCACAAATAATTTTATTTTTGTATTTATTTATTTATTCATTTATTTAATATCGCAATCATACATAAAAAGGACAGTAGAATTTGAAAAAATAAAATGCAGCAGCATCTCACCTCACTAACAACACAATTCTCTGTAATATATTGGCATTTACTACACGAGTTCCCAAACTGAAGACCAGTAAGCTCAAAGAAGTTTAGTGAACTGTTTATTAATTATAACGAATGTTCTTGAACGGTGAGTCACAATGAATCACAATATACACACGATTTTTCTATATCAAACCAAGTAACACCAACATATATAATTTTACAACATTAATACCAGGTGATACTACAAATACACAGATGATACTCACAAGTCTAGGTTGTATACAGCAGCTGAGATATTCGTTATACAATAGCAAAGACTTCTGGCACAAATGGTGTATCCTGAGGTACGATGATACTCACGTGTCAATCCAGAGAATGATTGCAGTAAGTTCAGTTCAAGTCACTGCTTGAGAGTGATAACACATGTGTGCTCCGATGACACGGCACTAGGCATCTACTTCGACGTTTTTTTCTACTTTATGTACTCTGCCTCTCCTCTAGCGGGTCTCTGGTTTCCGTACCAGTTTCTAAGGCAACTTATGCGACTCTCTGGCCTTAGTGCCAGTCTTCAAGGCGATCAATCTCTTATAGTGATTTGAAGAATGTCTTTCTTCACTGGCAGTGACCCAATCACAGACAGTTCTGTGATTATAGATTAGTTCTCAAAGGAACCCTTCTGGTTAGCCCCAGTCTCTGGATCCTAACCGTACTCAGTGACAGATGAACAACGACGTATTCCTCCTGAACTCTCTGTTCAGTATTGTAACTTCTTTCTCAGGGATTGTCCACAGACTGCTCCTCTAATAGAATTGCTTTCTATATACGTCTTGACACAAATTCTCTCTTGTCCTATCTGGCTTCCATACCATATAACTTTAGAGGCCAGCCACAATTACCACACGGGATTTAGTTCTCACATGAGCCAGGCTTCAGATGACAATCAACGAACCCTCCCTGCACTTCATCCGTTCCAACTTCTCTGAGTCATAGGTAGTTTTTACGGGTATCCGTTGTCTAGTCTGTATGCCTCAATTAGTTTCACTGTCGCCGATTATACATAGTTGCTTGCCGCAATGACGATCTTCACATACTTACAGCAAGTTGCGAATGTAACCAGAGTTTCACCTGAGCGTGCCAATGATACACTATACCAGGAGCCGTAGAACTCGATAGAAGGTAACAGACGTTTGATACCTAGAATATTCTTCTTGATAAATCATCAGTTCTCTCAAACCTTTCAGTGGCCTCTTTTGTTTACAATACCAACTTAGATCTGACCAAGTACAATCCGTACATTTAAATAGATGATCGGTGATCAATGCTTAACAATAAGCAATGATAAAACGCATCTATATAATAATATCGCAGATCTCTTGCAAACTGAACACCACTTCAGCAACTCCACATTTTGCATTCGCCAGTTCCTGAATCATACCAAGTTGGTACCATTCACTGCCGTGCAGAGGTAATATTTTATAAACTGCTAACGTTTACAAATGCAGAGAGGACTTATATTTGTTTCTAGATGAATTTGCGTAAGATTACACATCTAGTGACTGTATTGATATTAAAAGTATACCATTTTAGGGGGACTTGACAAAGGTGATTATGTTACAGTGGATATTAATCACCACCAGGTTCTTTTAATGTGAATTCCAGAACAAATGACAGAAGATCAAAAGAGGGTTACAAAATTTATTAGAAATAACTCTCAAGTGAAAATTACAAGATTTACTCAATTTGACGAACAGTACAACAAACAAGGCAATATGATCAAGTTTTAGAAGAATAATACCAAAAGACAAATATACAGATATATTACTCACTCGCTGTCTAGGTTAACACAATCCAAAGTAGTGTTGTATCACAATAAGGAAACTTCTGGATAATCCTGAGATTTGGTGTATCCTGAGATTAGTTCTTGAAACTTCTGTTTGATAAACGCGACAGGTATTGTTCTTGAAAGATAGTTATTGTGACTTCATAGACCTTCTTAGATTTTCGCACATAGTGTGCACACGAAGAGTTTTTACATCAGGCTTGACTTAACTGTCCTTAGATCTTTGCGCATAGTGAACAACAGCTTTTACATCAGGCAGGCTTCATTCTCTTGTTCACAGGCCACACATCAACCACGTGCTGATAGACGCACCTAGAATCACTATCACAGTGACTCCCACTGACTAGAAGGCTATGCAACCTCTCTGGGTTGTAACTCATTTCCCCAAACTAGGAAACCACTTCAGAACTATATTTAAATATGCAGCATGACAGCTGTAAGGCGATCGCTACACACGTCCCCTGCACAAAGCAAACAGTTCACATTGACAGTGTCACGATTCTTCACTGAACAGGCTTCTCTTGTTTTCAGCTACTCAAACCAGCCTATATTATCAACAGTTAAAATTTTCTACTGATTATCCAATGACGACACAAAAGTCGAAACAGGCTTTAGTTCAACAATCACTCTCACAAAATACAGTCACAACTGTACTTTCATGGCATCATACAATCGAACCTCTTCTGAATTGAGGCCATTTCATAGCATTCCATAACTTGATGCCGGTAGCTTCCTGGACAATACATGGGCTGACTCAAACATATGGCTACCTGTATATACAACACTGATCCAAACCAAAACGAGGCTCTTCCAAGAAATCAGGTCAATGTACCCCACAACACTTCAGTGAACTTCTGTACATTTCCAAAACGGGGTGCGTTCTTAGAATTCTATGCTGCGATAAACAAGCTCACGCGTTACACAATGATTTTCACCTTAGACGTCATTTAGTGCAATAATACGTGCGGGAGTATCAACGACCAATAGGTTACATAGTGCACGTGCCTATAACAATTACTATATTCTTATATGCTGGAAGCCTGACAATGGGGTAATGAAAAGGCCCTTTACCTTTATTGGGCCATGGAAATCACACTCTTTGGTAAAAAAAAATATTCCCTGGGGTCAACAGACTGGAAAAATGTTCACAATACAGATCCCATAGTTCACAGCCATAGAGGTCGGATTTGCGAGTCTTTATTCCTGATACCCAGCCTGCAGTTCTCAAAAATCCTTAAATCTAAGTTTTGACTTAAGCCACTGTGGTTGGCCAAGAATTTGACTTAAGTTGATTTAAGTCACTGTGATTGGCTAAGAATCTGATTTAAGTCAAACCTTAGACTTAAGTATTTTTAAGCACTCCCGCCCAGAGTGCCGAGTATTGAAAAGATGTTTACACAACCAATATATGGCAGCTTTTGACCTTCCAAAGAATGGGACATGCATCAGCACATATCATTTTATGAGAGTGGTTGGAAAGTAAGCACTTACTTCTGCCTCTACATGAATTAACTTTGCTAAAGAGCAAATTATATTATTCTCAGGCATACAAACCAGGTGTCAACAATTATCTCCAGGTTTGACCCCAGTGATATCAGCAATATTATACCATCTATATACAGCACTGTTTCAGTGAAGTGATCACCACCTTTGCAGCCACTATATATTTTCTCTTTGCAGTGATACAGAGCAGACCTTTCATGTAGTAAGCTGAAAAAAAAATAGGAGATGAAAAGCGAACCTTGTTAAATACCATTTGCAATGACCAAATTTGTCACTGGAGACATTGCAGCATCATAAAAAGCCTTCTAAATAATATTAAATAAAGAATAAGTAGTGAAGTAAGATCATAGGAACTGTGGTTTTCAGTAATTTAGTTAGTACAGTGGTCCCTCTCTTAAAGGACACTCTCGCCAAAGGACATCTCTCTAATAAGGACAGACTAATTTGGCAGCAAGTACTATGAATAACTTTAATCCTCCCTCTCGCCAAAGGACACCGTGACCTCTCTAATAAGGACAAAATTACATGGTGGAAGGGGTGTCCCTATTAGAGGGGGACTACTGTAGTGTGTAAGACAAACTATATCAAAAGCCTTTGTACAGTCTAATTAAACACCAATATGCATCAGAGTTCACTGAATTATAGTAATGAATGCTTTCGTTAGCTACACAGGTAAATCAAATCATAAAATATTACTGTTTGAAGCCAAACTGCTAAGTATCTCTAGCTCTTGAAAAAACAGTATGTCTTCATATGTCTTCATACAAAAAAAAAAACAGTAGATAACGGAATAACCCTGTAATTGTCAGAAGAACGTATATTTTCTATGCTATTTCTCACCAGTGTAATAGTAGTATGGGAGGAGTATAGGGATAATCCCACACTGGATGCTACCGCTAACCTAATGGACACTGGTTTACCATTGAAGCTCTAGGGAGCCTGCGTAAGTCAGTATCCAGTGGCAGGCTCGACCGGAGGCTTTCCCACCTACGATTTGCTTGCTACAGCGGTGCTAGAAAAAGATAACAACACAAGATAGACTGATCTCTGGGAGAAACATTTTATTAGGACACAGCAATTGGAAGCTCTGGCTCAAGCCACAGCCATTACATCAGCAGACACAGACGTGACAATAAAAATAACAGCATAATAAGTTAAGGGTTAAGACAACACCTGAGGGCAGACCTACAAATTAGATCTGTGAATTTATTAGCTTAACGTAACATGCAGATTGAGGCTTAAGGTGCTAACCGACAGAATGGCAGCTCAAAGACTTACAGTTACGTCACCACAAATGCAGAATGGCTTAAGACCTTGAATCATTGCCTGATACCAGCCATGCGGTGCCTGGGTTGCTGTAGAATGTTTACTATGGTGCCATTTTGATGTGAACAGCCATAAAACGAGTTGTGCATAACTTACCAAGTAAAAGTTACATGTCCAGGTAGACAACAATGAGATAAATGCAATGAAAGCCGAGTGCTTTCATTAAAAGACTTATAATTATTGTAAATTTAGCTTAAATACAGCTCTGAAAGATTGATAACTTTTGATGTTTCAGTAATCGATTCTGGAGTCTTACTTAACAAAACCGTTTGCAATAAAACATGCCATTAATGTCACCGTTGCTGGTGCAACTGTGCCTGGCAACCAAACACCTAATCTAGCAATACCCTTTACAGCACTGGGAGGTGGTGCAAACCAGAAACCAAAAGCCTTATAACGCGGTTGTTACTAAGCCAATCTGTACTGAATAAAAACCACTATGCAGGACAGAAGCTGTTCCATATGATAAAGCTAAGCACAATATTAGAAAAACCCTAAAAGACATCCTAATGGAGGCCTATGACAACAAATCTTTTCCCTCTTCTTAGCAGCTGATGTCCCCATCGGTTATAGCTCTCAATAGAGAAGACAAAAAAGTTCCTGAAAAATAACACCCAATCCAATACAGGGGGTACCTTGTAGGTATAAAAGTTACAGTTGGCTAAAAGTATTCACCAGTACGACTAATATAGAAACATACACAAAGCTTCTGACAACCATATACAAATTGTTAGAAAAACATAAGGACACTCGTATACATTTGGGGGTTCAAAGTAGAATGCACTTCCTCTGTACATCAGACTGAAACCTGAGTGTCACCTGTATACGAAGTGCACTGTCACAACTATGGTGCAGGTTCCTGTTTACGCACAGATGGTTGTACAGTAACAGTACCAGTTTATAGGATAGCAAGGGCATAACGCTAAACAGCCATAGAGTAGAGCATTAAGTTAGAAAGTAGTAGCGAGAAACGCTAAAGTCATAAAGTACTAGAATGAAGCGCTAGAGTTACAAAGTGAAGTACCAATGCAGAATGCTGAAGTTATAAAATACGTATACAAGGTGTCACCATAAAATAACACAGTGATACAACTATTTGATATCATACTTACTTTAAGGTGTCGTGAAAGGCAGCAGGTATGTAACAACATACTACTGCAAGGGTGTCACTATAATTAACACCCTATACAACTGGTTCTACAATGGAAGTAAACTGCTGGGGCTTGTGCAACTGAAAAAGAATGAGAGAAACACACTCATTACCCACCTGCATGCCTCCCCTAACCCGAGACTCGACAGCTAATGCTAATGATACCCACCCTCACTGCCATACACAGTAAACACCTTAAAGTGGTAGAACACCAGCACTTTAGTGTAAAACACACATATAATCCTAACATACATGGTGTTGTACTTGGCACTGATAGCACAACTCTAGAAAAACACTTTAAAACACATTCACCAAATCACTGACTAAAATATAGAGAGCGTCATGACAAATACAGACAGAAGAAATTTGTTTAAAACACAAGTGCTGTAGCACTAACAGTGATATACCTAAGTGCGTTGAGTGTGTTACTTTAACACTACGAAAATACAAGTGTTACAACATTACAACTTTACAAAACCACTGGTGCACATACCTTAAAACTCAGATAAGACCACTGAACACTAGCTCCTGTATAATTATAACAAAAAGAAGCAGCAGTTAACCTATGCCAGTAATAAACCACAGACTTAAAATGACGAACTGGGAAGATAAAGACCAGGGAGACAACAACAAATGAGCGAGTCAAAACTCTGAGCTCAGTACTTGAGAAGGGACATGGGACTAATATCATATGTTCATGCCAAGTTTACACATTATTAAAAACATATTGTTATGTGTCACCCAGTGAGCACAAGTCAGAAACACGATGTATGGAGACAAAGTGGACAGACACACTGAAAAAACGCTGCTACCATGTGCGCACTTCCTTGAATTAAACGCCAGCACCCACTCAAGCACACTGGACACTAAAACAGGTGGTGTTCCAACTGTAGAAAGCTTGTGCCTTAGCACATGTAACAAAATAATGAAAACTGGTACTAGGTTTAAAGGCCTGGCTGGACATATGTCTGCCCAGTATCAAACCCGACACAATACTGGAGCAAATGGGCCAGTGGGATAAATGTTCACAAGTCACTTGATTCCAATCACGCAAATGGACCTTTGCCTCCAAGGTCCTTTGAACCTGTGCCCAAAATGAAACCCTCACACAATCTAGCACATGGATAGGAAGCTGCCTGAAGAACACAGGAAGAATTTTGACACTACCCGTCCACAGTCTCCCGTACAGCACACAAGCAACAGACTCAGCACCAATAAAGTGAGGAGTGTTTAAACCGGTGCACAAAAACTTGAGTTACTAAAACACCTGTATACAGTGGAAATAGTGACCAAAGTCACAAGCCAAAAACAAAACGGGAGCAGGTTGGTGGTGATAATACCACATGAGGTTGGTGGTGATAATACCACATGTGACATTAAACACACATATAAACAGTGATCTGCCAACTACTGAGACTACTTTGGCTCCCAATAAACTACCCTTACCCCAAGCTTCGTGTGGGATTAAAATCCCTGGAACCACAATGAATACAAGAAAGTATTCTGGTGCCCATCCACTAGGCACAAAAAGGTATCCTTCAGAAAATCTCCAATTAAGCAATCCAGTCAGTGAACAGCAACAATAAGTGGTAATCGAAAGGAGGCATCAGCGGTCCAGAGATAGTTCATCGTGGTATCCTTAGTGGGAAAATTAGAGTTAATCCTATTGTTCAGAGAAAGTTCATCCATATCCCAAGTTCCAAAAGAGAAAAGCAAAAGACAGCAAGGACATCACAGGACAGGTTATGGTTCTTGCACATGCTCATCCACCCAACAATTGCTCCCTGACCAATAAGGCTTCATTCAAAGCCCTCGCGAATCAGGGGCACTACAGCCCATCCCTGCGTCCAGTCACAGTCACTATACACCACCATCTTGCCCAGAAGTTTTGTACTTGATTTCTTCACTTCTTTGGCACTGGAACAAAGCTGCCCCACACCACCCCTCTCGTCCAGACAGGCACTCAGCTGGTAAGGTGGCAAGCCAGCTCACCACCTTAGGGAAAACTTCCAAACGGCTAAGAATGGTCCTGGGTGTGAACGCCTCTCAAAAGGAGCATGAAGTAAATCCAAACTCAGGTCACACGCAAACTAGGAAGCGCCAAACAAGGTACAACCTCTCACTCTGAAATATCGAGTAGAATTACTTCTGCCTCTGAAAAGGACAAAAATTTTAATAAAAAACAACAACAAAACGGCATATATATATGCTCCTTTTCAACTTCTTAGAAAGAAGAGGGTGCCCTCGTCCTTTAGTACTAAAACAGAAGAAGTTGTTAATAAATTCTATTAACTAGAGCACATAGTTTCTGTAGAAATCTATTTTTTCACATAAGTTAAACGATAATACAAATAACATTAAGTAATTTCTATGGGCTTTTATAAGCCCCACATAATAATGTATAGCTGGAAAATAACTTATCATACAATACAAGGTATATGGAAGAAGGCCACTCAGTACAGCAATGTGAAAGACAAGCCAGGGGGCAGGAAAATAGCTACAAAGCCAAACTTTCTCACCTAAGTGGATATGGAACAGCTAGCACTGCCAGAACTCTAAACTCAGAGGCTGCCTAGCATGGAGGCAGTCAGTCCTAAATATTTTAAGATTATCAACCGAGAAAGAAGTTTATTAAATATTGCAATGAATAATATATACAGTTAACTACTATATACAGGTTGCCCCTAAAGATAATACAAGTGAGGGTGGCAGGTCCTCACAAGAATGCAGTACTCAAATCACCGCCTGTAACTAGAAGATTTCATGATCACTCTCCCGAAGAAGGTGCTTCAGAACCTTTCCTCAAAACAGAGCCCTCCCCCCCTACCAACGACCTGAGTCGCGAAGACTCGAGTGAGAAATCCCACAGTTTTAGTTTTCTCCATAGGGTAACCTACAGGTGGCAGCCTAATCCACTGTTTCCCCAGTTCAATAGGAACACCACACAGACTGTGGACTGTGAGCTATTGCACTGTGTAATTACAGATCTGGAAGGCATCCAAAAGTATGGTGGACTGCAGAAACTGTGTGCCCTGAAATTAGGGACTGTGCATCCACAGAGGGAGGGCACGGTACTAACATTTTGAAGGAGGACAAGGGTAGGGAAAATTGAGCCCTAAACCACAGTGGCTGAATCTCAAAGACTAATGTGCGCAATTAAGACAGCTACAGATTTCGTGAATTTTGATTGGCTTCAGGTCTGAAAATTAGAAAACGACAATGACAGTTAAGTACTGCGCTAAAATGGAGAGAAGGAAGACAGGAGACAATAGCCTAAATGTTACTGTGGAACGTCATTACCAGGGCATTTGCGTTTCAGCACAGGGTCTGGAATAAAAGAAGAGCTGGGCAGTTAAGCCATTAGTACATAGAGTGGGCTAAAGGGGGACATATACATGCACAGCGAGGGTGCGTTGCTGCAAAGGAACACGGCAGAGCCACATAATCCAATCGGACCGCGATACTTAGTGGCGATCTGTGCACCTGTGGATCTACAGTGGTGCCTTTACCTAGAAAAGAAAGAGAAGGATAAGATTCTCCCCAAGGTGCAAGTCACCATCACTGTAGCCACCGCTGGGTCCATGTTGGGGTGTGGTAGTGACTGCCAGTAGCCAGATCAGCACATAGGTACGACAAAGGCCAGGCTATCAGTCAGTCCAGGAACAGATTGTACACTCCTTGTCGGGGCATACCCGATCTGGGGGTTGGTGTAGTCGTTGACCTCGCCTAGTGACAGCAGCTGAAGTAAAGGGTTCCCTCATCGTCAGTGTCCTGGTCAGTTCTATCCTAGTCCAGAGGACTCAGGAAGGAGAGCTACCAGTGGTTTCAGGTGGCTGAGGCTTCACAGGACACATTATTAGTCATCTGGGTTCCAACCATCCTATGTCCTGCTAACTCCTCTCCCTCACCTCCAGCCAACTGTGAAGCTCTTCCTCAAAGTCTGCCTGGTAGGGCAGCAGTTTGTCAACATCCACTGTCTCAGGCTCAGCCTCGGCATAGTGCTGGATTTCAAAAGTCACAGGACTCATTTTAGCCAGCCTCAGCCAAGGCCCTCGGTTTTGTAGCAGAGTTTCCTAACACTGACTGAAGGGTAAACATGCCATACCCAGTCAACATATTGTTACGGTAAAAGTATTTGGGCTCTTTTACTACACGAGCTCCCAACTGAAGAACATTTATTAATTATAACGAATGTTCTTGAATGGTGCATCACAGTGAATCACAATATATACAAGATTTCTCTGTATCAAACCAAGTAACACCAATATGTACAATTTTGCAACATTATTACCAGGTGATGTTCGTTTACAACAGCAAAGACTTCTGGCACAAATGGAGTATGCTAAGGTATGATGACACTTACACGTCAATCCGGGAAATGATTGCAAAGTGAGTTTAATTCAGTTCTTGAGAGTGATAACACATGTGTGCTCCAAGTACAGCACCTGCAGCTCTTATCTTTTTTCACCGTTTGGTACCCTTCCATTTCAAGCCAATATTCAAAGTTCCAGGCAAATCTTGCTTCGTTTTGACACTGTTTGGCACTCTTCGTCCAGCGCTAGCGACTCTGTGGCTTCATAATCATAACAATCAAGTAACTTGACATCCAGTCCTGTCAACATGCAAGCTGAGTGAGCAGGGTCACATGTAATAAGACTACAGTCAAGACTGAAAATGCCCATGTGCTGCTACAGCATCAGCAGTAAAAAGTAGGGAATAAAAAAATGTTTGATATGTTTATTTTAACATTAAATATATGCAAAATAAATATAAAATTTCATGTAATTCATGCAAAAAAAATGTTAAATAATTAAAAGCAACCTTCCAAAGACTGACATTTTAACATTTTCCTTTTTTTTTCTTTTTTTCAAAGTCTTCCTGTTGGCTGTTTATAGACTGTACACCTACTGGGTCCATGGAAAGCTTAGACAACGTAACCGCATCCTGTACCAGCATGCTTTGCACACAAAACATGCAAATTGAGGCTCAAGGCCTTGATCGACAGAATGGCAGCTCGAAGCCTTACAGTTACGTTACAAAACACGCAGAATGGCTTAAGGCCTCGAATCATTGCCTAATAAGGGCAAAAAGTGATTGCGTTGCTGTAGAAGATGAAATAAGATAGATAAGATAAAAATTTGAAATTTGTTTAACGTCGGGTCATATAGTAAAACAATCAACATTAGTGTCCAGCACAATTGACTGACAAATGATATGATGTCTGGGGATGAGTAAATGAGGCGGTGTACGATCGACGATGTACACATGAAATTATGAGGATGACATAAAATACAGTTACATTCTTTCTAAAATACAAACCTGACAGTAACTACAGTTACAC
>JAAUYG010240248.1_pt1:0-12500 | contig 14133 bp, 9 predicted proteins | sample 7278091 | NCBI WGS metagenome assembly JAAUYG01 (sample SAMN14350201, study PRJNA611818) | marine sediment metagenome | isolation source: surface marine sediment (0.6m) | place: French Polynesia: Moorea | collected 2018-08
CCTCAACAGTAATGCTGCCGACAGTATATATAATGTACCCTCAACAGTAAAGCCCCCAACAGTATATGTAATGAACCCTCAACAGTAATGTCGCCGACCATGCCGACAGTATATGAAATGTTACTAATCTACCCACAACACTAAAGCCGCCGACAGTATATGCAATGTACCCTCAACAGTAATGCCGCCGACATTATATGCAATGTACCCTCCACAGTAATGCTGCCGACAGTATATATAATGTACCCTCAACAGTACAGCCCCCAACAGTATATGTAATGAACCCTCAACAGTAACGTCGCCGACCATGCCGACAGTATATGCAATGTACCCTCAACAGTAATGTCGCCGACCATGCCGACAGTATATGCAATGTACTCTCAACAGTAATGTTGCTGACAGTATATGTAATGTACCCTCAGCAGAAATGCTGCCGACAATATGTCGACAATCCCTGGGCTGCCACCGACAGTTGTTCCAGCAGAGCTAAAGGTTCCTGATCTGATGGGCCGCATTGGTGGAGTATAATAAACATTACGTCGCACAAGTGTTGAAACTGTTGGTGGAAACCTACTGTTCTTCAGATATGCAAGCTCTGGACAGCAGTGCCATTCATTGTTCTTTGCTAAACATAGCCACGGTATGTGTTTTCTTGCATATATAGGATTACACGTGCTTCGCGGCAAGTGTTAAGAAAGCAAACTTTTGCGTCTAACAGTAGCTAACACAGTTTGCTAACTTGGGTCCTCACAACTCGTGCACTTGTTGGAGATTCGCCTATGAAGCGATATTGATGAGCTGCGGTAAAATACGGTAACACGTCACCCAGAGTGTGCACGGAAAATTGCGCTCGGTAAAATAGTGCACAATTGCTGCGATACCACAGATTGTACGCATCTGTATACTTTCTTTATGAAATATGTGAACTGTGCAATTTGAAAATAAATTATACTACTACTACTACTACTACTACTACTACTACTACTACTACTACTACTACTACTACTACTACTACTACTACTACTACTACTACTACTACATATATTGTACGTCATTAATCCAGCTCTAGCTGGTGACTTGTTGATGTAATCTGTATTGCACAGCCACACCTTTGCGGCTTGTAATGGGGCTAAAGGTATTTAAAGGTTCTCCCACATCATGCAGTGACGATGAGGTGATTTTGTGATGTTGGAGTTCGTTATCTTTGGGGTTTTTGGAACAGGTAGACCTGGGTGCAGAGTCACCATTAGGATGAACATAGCTACAGCTGGCCAACAATGAAACTAAAATAAATGTAGGTAGCAGGTGAGTTAAATAATGTCAGGTTTTAACTGGCCCCAGTATTCTTGCTCGGGTTGCATTGACCGTCTAAAAACTAGAAATTTCTCAAATGAAATCCTGTTCAGAACGGCCTTTGACTTGGCAATGGCGACTATTATTGATGTCACAGACCCAGTTCTTTAACAGCCATGGACTGCAAAGAAAGTGCGAAGTCTTTCTGACGAATACTGTTTATAACATAGGTCGGTCCTTGTCCGACTCATATAATATACCTAACAGGCTAACTTTAAACGTGGAACTTTTATAACTTTTTCTTCTTACAAATGTTGATATAGAAGACCCTTTGTTGAGGAAGATGTGATTTTTAGGTGCGAGTTAGACCACTTTCTCGCATCTTCAAACATGCAACTGAGGGCATTTAGGCAAGTAAAGGAACGATGTGTAGGTCCATTGATCTGGATTCATCTCACTGGAACTGAGTGTGATGCAACCGCTTTTCTTTGCCAGATCAAAATGCCGGTGCTGTCAGTTCACAGTTTTCGTGTGTGCTTCATTCAACTCAGGATGTTGCTATTCTGCTGTTGGGCAAGGATCAGTATGGATGGTTTATCCAGGCGCATTGCATAAATCCAATTCTTGGGCATGTACCCATTAACCTTGTTGTTGTGTCCCGGCTCAACTGCGGAAGTCTTACAGCAGCGAGTCTTTTTATATCTAGATGTCTGAAAGGAAAGTGGCGGTCTGAAAGGGGATTAGCTTCAGAAGGACAGAGCCATACAGACGCGGTATAGATCTAAGGTCTCGAATTTGTCCTTACTCTGGGTCGACGTCGGGGCACCAAGTGTAAATGGATTTGCGCCTTAGCAGAGCAGGGAGGAAGAGCGTGAGAGATGCGACAAAAGCTCGTCCGTCGTGGACAGGTGACATTATGATTTATCTGCGTGCGACATCCCAGGCGTCTGGGGCGGGATGCGCTAACGAGGCTAGTGATAGGCCGAGGCGGGACAGCTGTCGTCTGCACGCCGCGTCGCTGGCGGGAAAGATCAGGACGGATCAGAGGGTGGAGGTCTTCGAGACAGATCTTCAAGAGAGACTCCTTCCTCCTAACTGGGCGATAATAGAAGCGAGAAGTCCGGGCGGTCGTGTGGGGCGGTGCAAGAGGCTCCCTCTAACCTTGGTATCTCTGCAGAAATCAAGCTAAGCGCGGCTTTTTTCGCCTTTGTAACTGTCGCGGGTGATGAAGGTGTCTGGACAAGAGAGGCGGGAGTCCCTTCAACGACCAAATCGCTGCGGTTTTCAACTTGTGAGGCCGCATTGTTCCCTCCGGGGCGGCAGCTTTTTAGAGTGCCAAACAGTGATGAGCTTGACGGTCGCTACAGGAGCACGATGAAAGGACTTCGGGGGTGGTAAGGGCGAGGGTGAAGGTGGGCGGCAGTACGTTACCCCCATATAGCTCCCGATTCTACTAACCAGACCCCATGTGCCTCAGTTTGCATGCATGGCAAAGTTTAATACGCTGAATGGCATCGAAACGAACCTAGCTGGTTGTCCAGGGTGCCTCGGCGGGTTTATGCGACCCGAAAACTTTTCATATTTGGCTAAGTTTCGCGTTTGATAGCGGCTATAGATTAAAGGTGTTAAGATTGATAGCAGGCGGGAACTTCTCAAGAGTAACCCGACTCCGAGCCGGGGCATGATAAGTGGCGGTACGGGCCAGGGGTCAGGCGGGCAATATTTAAAGTATTTGTATCGGTTCAACGTCGGCACAATGGAAAGTTGTTGTTTTCTGGGCAATTTATCATCCTTTAGAGGTTAATTGTATAAAAGAAAACAGCGCGCAAATGGGGTTCTTAAAAATCACTTAGCCATGCGGGTTCATCGTTTCTGAACGCGAAGGCTGAGAAAAGCTGGCGGTGGGAGGAGCGTTAATTACTGGAGGAGCATTTTTCATGTTTAATTGGCTTTCACTAGGGCGTTTAGTGCTCCGCCTCAAATAGTGGCGGCTGGCGACTGGACTCTCCAGTGTCACTAATGCTAGCGGTTAGTACAGTTGCGTCAGATAGGTCTATAGGAATCTGAAGCTCGGAGGGTTTTTGCTGAAGTCTGCAAGCGAGCGACGACGGCGCGGCTATCTGGAGGTCAATTTGAGGTGACCCTCTAGAGTGACCTCTGACATATAGAGGTAGGTCAACCCAGATTGACGGCGTGATAAACCTGTGTTGGTGGTGCTGTGGCCGGTTTTCCTAGAACGCTTTTATTTCGCGCGTCCCCTCGAAGATTTCATGTGTACACCTGCGGCATGGCGAGGTCAAAATGACCACATTATATCGAGATAAGAAAATGTAAATAAGCAATTAAATGAGATAGTGTACGGAAAATATTTTTGGCACTACGTTGATAGATATGAAGGAAACAACGACGGGATGACCGACAATACAGAAAGATACGTGTGGTTACAATTACATGTACGTTATAGCAAACAATAATTGTAATTAAGATTGATTCCATTCAGTAGATCGAGTTACGAATTAATTGATGACAAGCACGGGTTTCTATTATTTTTTATTTATGGAAGCTTGTGAAGATCCAGAATTCAAATCAACGGATATATTACCTGCCTGCATAGTTATGACTCTGACTAGGCCTATGTATAGTATTGCGTATTACTATGCGACAGTCACTCCGGAATTTTATAGACACAGAGATATAAGGTAGGCCAATAGAAACTGATTTGCAAGGGAGCAGATTTTTTAGCTTTGATTAGCCGTGTCGATGGAAAGATGCCCTTGATACAACGTAGTACAGCAACAAATCCTCTGGCAGTTCGTACACAAATGTAACAAACAAATCTCAATTAATTTATACCTGTTGCGCCGTTGCACAAACCGAATAGCAGTCAGAAATATATGCATTAATGGCTAAAAATTTACACAGGCACGACCTCAACAGCGGGCTTATACACAGTGGAGGTTTATTTTGTGTGTAGATATACATGTATTTTCCAGACGTGTAAGAAATATTTGTAGAAGTTGCTCAATGCTAAAAAATGTAAAGTAAGAAAATTTACAAGTAAAATTTTGAAATTAGTGTTGAAGCGAGCATGCTTTGTTGTGGCTGTGGACTTGTATTGGTCCACACCACTGGATGGCAAAATTTAAATATGCCAATATTTTGAAATATTACATAAATACTCGTGGGGACTGTGGTCGACCATTTCAGTTTGGTAACACATTCTGTATTTAAGTCTTGATGGGCCGGTGGTAGGGTTGGGAGTGGTTGGATGGGGGTGTCACGCAATGACCCCGTGGAAATACTTGACGTATAATTAAGAAAACAGAAGAAATGAAACCAGGAGGTCTTCGTTTGTGCATCTATTATTTATCACATATCCGTTCTTATACAGTCCCAATTTCACACAGATTTCATTGCCATGGAGCGGATGTATAAATGTCCTTAGCATGTGTTTTAACGCTACGTATATTATAAACACTATTGATTCACAGCTAAATTTCTGAAGTGGCGTGTATTTTTTTATTTATTTATTTTATTTATTATTTATTAATTTATTTATTTATGTTTCGTTTTGTTTGTTGTTTGTGTATTTTGTTTGTTAATTTTAATTCTTCTTGGTGGTTGGCGTGAAACTCTATGCATGAAAAATAATTGGAGGCGATTTCAATTCACTTTAATTTAACATCCTGCAAACCACGAATATGCATTTGAGTCCCCACATAAAATGCACTGATTACTTCCAGGGTACAGACATGTTTATCGATTTCTGCGACCAGACACCAAAACGGAAAACTAAAAGTTTATTTCTTGCGCACTGTCCACAAGAAAGATATATTGAAATGGTTAGTGAGAGGCGATACCTCAACCCGTATGTAACCTGTCTCGCCAATGTTGCCGACCAGCTTAAGGGGCAACGAACGGTGTGAGGTGTGAGCCAGCCCACACAAAGACTGCCCCACCGTAATGTAACAGGAGGTACAAGCCGGGTTCATGCAATGAAAAACTAATTACAGCAAAGCCCAACACGACTGAAAAGCATGGCTTTTCATTGTGGTTTGCAAGTGCTAAGAAAGAGGAGAATTAATCGAGAGATAGTGGAATAAATCAGGAGTCACAAAGCCGCCTGGTGCCATTGTTCAGTAACCAAAGCGCCATTACAGATCGGTGCTGCCGTAATGGCACCCAACGCGGGGGGACATCCCCGGCTGCTCGCCGCCCTGCAATTATTGGCCCCTAGGGACAGCGTTTCGGTAATTGAAACAGTAAATATTATTAGCAAGGGTTATTAATGAATTGAGGTGAACTGAGGGAGGGCAAGGGGGTGGAGATTAAAAATAATTGTACGCGAATCTTTCAAGTGGCAGCGTGCCGCTGGAAGAGTGGCAATATGTCTCTCTCCCTAAAAAGAACGGTGCAGGTGAAGGGGGTGAGGTGATGTTCTTCTGTATCAATCACGGGGGTCATTAGTAGCGTTTGGCGTCGTGGGAGGAGCCGAGGGAGGGGTTACGGGTTCGCCTCTGGGGCGGAGACATGTCCAATCCCTCTCTGCAGACGGTCTTTGACTTATAAATATTTGTACTCCAGGAATTCCCAAACGATGTTCTCCTTGCATGCTATGAATATGTATGAGATCACGTAATGAAACTCCACTCGTTTTAAAGTTTTGAACTTACTCCTGCCGAGTAACATCGAACTGTATGCAGCCTGGAAACAAAGCTGCCGAAAGGTAGAAATGGAACATTGTTTCAAGGTGTTCGGATATATCCAGTTCATGAATAATATCTATACTTCCTAAGGTAAGCCCGAACTGAGTATAAGACCTTTAGTACATACTGCACTCTCATGACCTGAGACCACTGCGATAAAAGTCAAAAAGATGAATATTTTAAATTGATTACTGTATACGTATTGACAAGTACTTGCTTCGTTTGTGCATATAGTTCTCATAATTCTTAAGGTGACATAATGCTGTTACATTTATGGTTTAGATGTTACGTACAAAATATTGTTCGTTCTGGCAGTTAATACATGAACTGCAGCGCCAAAATAAAATAGTGTACACACGAATATGCATGTTCTTCTCTAGCATATGAGCTCCATTCAGTGCTTTTCTGTGTCAATGTGGGGAAAATTAATATAACGGAATCGACTGACACTGAACTAAATTGACTAGCAGGGGTTATGTAAAAATGCACAAAATGTAAGAACAATGTACGAAGTTATTAGTAAAATGTTACTATTCTTCAAGCTACTGCCGCTGTTTGCTCATTCTTCGCCTCCGTCTCCTGTTGCTAAATCTGCTTCTTACAACGAGCAAACGCCACAGCGCTGACACACACAGTTTGCCTCACGGCATTGAAATGAAATTATCGGTGATCTCATTTCATTAGATGTTGTTCAATTCATTAGTGCTTCATATCGGCAGAGGACACAAGTCGCTTGTGTCGGAATATGGGCTATGTGAAGAGTACCAAAAGTTCTAGATGATCTAAAGATCGACGCAGACGTGAGCCTAAATAAATCAACTACTATTTTATCGTAAATTTGACCAAGAACAAGATAGCGTCATATTCCTCAAAAACAGTATATGTGTGACCCTAAACAAGTGCGTTCACACCCCTCCAAGGACATCAGTTTGACCTGGCTGCCGCTAAGCCGTCGACTTTTCACACGAGGAAAGATCTGTGCAGTTTTGGTCGCGTTCATTTGACCCATTTCAATAGCAGTCGTCAAGGCCATGGTATCAAGTGAAAAATCCGATAATAGTCTTGTCAAAAAGCGTCGAGTAAACACAAAACCTCTGCCCAAATCGATTACCTCCCATTAGGGGAGGCAAAGTCATGCGCTGTCTGAAGGAGAGGTATGAACAAAAAAGTCCTAATCTGGAAGGTTTCCCAGGACTCCTTTTTAATACCTGGGGCGTCTTGAACACGGATCGTTTCTTCTGGAGAACACTTTTCAGCAGCAGCAGACTGGGACCTCCGCGGGTGAGTCGGTACGCTGTGCGACCCAATCCCAAGAAGCCAGCTCGAGGAGCCCCCCGAGTTGACAAACGTTACAACCTTTGACCGGACACTTGCTCTACGCGATTCTGAGAAGGATGCCGTCTTCGCTAAGGCAGTTGGTTCTGCGTTAGAATGAACGCAGCAAATTTTCACTGCAGTGCTGTCAATCTTGGCAATTATGTACTAAAATGGGCGATTGTGAATTCTGAGAATCAAAAAAAAAAAAAAAAAAAAGGCAAATTTAACGAAGTCACTCTCTTCGTTTAGAAGGTAGCATAGCATTTGGCCTTGTGGGTGTTTCTTTGCGTTTATAGCGTTTCTTTACAACACAAAATGTGGATTATACTGCGAAGTTGAGGGGGTAAATTGTGTGTGACGACGACAGATCGTCTAAGAAATATTTTCCCAGAGATTTGTTAGAGTAAACTGAGAAAAGCCTAAAGGCCATCGCCATGTAAAAGTCATGTACTTTTGTCGAAAAAACTAGGCTCATTGGACGAAAAAGCAGAAAGGTTTTGACCACTGCTGTATCTATGGGTGATGAGGGATGATCAGTTTTAAAAGTTTGGAACCTTTGTTTTACTAAGCAGCTGTGTAGACTTGCCTTGATGCAATAAATCTAAGTGTTCAAAAATTGCATTTTTGTATTGGTAGGCCACATCTTTCACGCGAGCAATTCCTGTATGTGGAAAAAACCTTAGCAGCAACGGGGTATTGGATTCCATGATCCTTCTCACCAAAGTTTATGTTGCCAAAAAGCAGATACGGTGGCGACTTTTGTGCACATGATATGCTCACAATTGTACACCTAAATAGTGACCACGTGTGTCCAGATGAGATGCGTACCGGTATATTTTTCAGGTAGGCTGGCCGCCCATGCACAGATCAGACGGCTATATTTGTTCAAGTAAGGTAGACACACTTGAGCAGATAATGTGGCCACATTTATACTGAGTGTGTGCTAATTTCAGTTCTCCCCGCACCCCCACACCGACGTTTCCTTGCTTTAATACAGTGGCCAATTTATTACACTCATTATATTTACAAAATTTGTCTTAAATGCTTCGCTCTTTCGTTTGGACCCTTGCTTGATAAAAGTTGTTATTGTCTTCCATTCACTTTTATCTGTCCCTTCCGTGGCTCGCTTTATAAACATAAATGGGGGGTGCTGAATATATTTTACAAAGAAACATATATGCTAAGTGATAATTGCAACATCATTAACATTGCAACATCGACAAAAAACCCCGGCTAGGTATGCAACTGGATTTCGCAGAGACCTACACATATTCTAATAAGTCAAAATCAGCCGAAGATTGTTATCGTCAACTCTGTCACCACAGAAGCCGCTGACACATTTTTGAAGATGGCAACTTGTTTAGGTAAAGGTACCTTCCTGTCTGAAGCAAAAGGGGTATGGGCACCGTATGGCACACTGTTACGATGTGCACAAGAAAGACTTGTTTTTGTTGAACATAAGCTATATCACGCTTCGTTACACTTCGGTATTTAGTTCCAGAATATCCGGCATGCATACGCTGGTTGGAGCGAGTTGCATGGACCTCGTCGGTAATGAATCCACGAGATCCGAAACACGAGCTTGCGGATTGCCAACAACGGCTCAGCTTTTAACGAAGTGATTTGGTAGCATAAAAGGGCGCCAGTTGTCCTACAACACTGGCCATTCATTTTTGAATGAACAACCGCAGGTATTGCTCTTTAGTCAAGGCGGGATATTTTGCTTCTTGTGGCCACGGGTGCGAGCCAAGCACAAAGGGGCCAGTTAGAGGGTGCCGTAAAAGAAGAGAAAGGGCCCACGAGCCGAGGGCAAGCCACTCATTACCCGCTTGACAAAACCCTGTGCAGCGTGAACTCTCTCCTCTCTGTCTTTCTTCTTCCTTTTCTTTTTTCTGTCCTTCGTCCCTTCATATGGTCCATTTTGAGATTGCTCCGGGCTATCTACGAAGGCCTCGACCATGCATCTCAGAGCATGCTTGGCTAGCGGAGAACTGCAGAGGCACGGACTAGACCACGACAAGTTTTGAGGGTTCGAGGCAGAGAAAGGAGAAAGAAAAATCGGAAGGGTGATGACGAGGTCGGCTTCTTTTTTACAGAGTAATTTGAAAGTCAATGAATCCCATAAAAGTCTTGAGATATGTGATGGGGTGCTGGATGGCTGAGGTTTTGTGGACGAGAGGAGAAACGCAGAGATAGACCAGAGGAACGTCGGATAGTTTGAACCCTTACAGCAAAATGGCAGCAGGGAGACAAAACAAGGCTCTCCCTCCCTGTCTGCGGTGAGATTACGTAAACTCTGGACAAACTGTGCAGTTCCCGACTGTTCAGGATACGCCTCGTTTTTGTGGGGTTAAAAAAATGGCGCACATGGCGTAAACCACTGCAGCGACAAAGAAGCTAGTAAGTACCCTAGCCTGCGTACACATCTTGACCCCAGATATTATCACAGTTCAAACATTGTTACCGGGGAAAAGAGAACAGCATTACAAACAGCCGAGCTGGCTTCCTCCGGGGACCCTGTTTGTCACCCCCGAGGACGAAGGGCGTCGCTTCTGGGGGCCCGGGAACGGACTGCAGAAAAACGAAAAGCCGGGAGGGGGCTGGCTGGACCCTCCATGTGGCCCCTACCCTCGGACAGCGCCCGCCATGGTTACATAGCAATGGAGGCACTGCTGGAGCCAGTGTCAACACCTAGAACCTCTACAAAATGATTGATTTCTGTTTACAGAACTTTTATTGCACTACAACTGCTGTGCTACAAGTAGAAAACGCTACAACGGTTCTTATGCATTGGTCGCTGTTGCATACCTGCCCAGTACTGGTTCGGCCACTTCAGCCATCCCCGACAGCTGGCCACTAAGAGATAAGACTGGAAACCACCCGTTTCATCCGCCTGAACTCCGAGGGTCATCCGGTGAACGCAACATGCATCCCACCCTAGAACCGACACTTTAAATCCTTATCTAGCCATGTAGAGTAACGAGTATCGGCGTCGCGGATAATGCGTGCACTTTAATTTCAAAAGGATCTAACAAGCTGCATGATGGTAAACATGGATTAGCCATTGAGCCGTTGTCTTCAACACCTGGTTATCCTTCCATACAAGGTAAGATCGCTTTTAGGGAATATGACATAAATGACATTAATGTGAAAAGATCCCTGTTCTGGCAAAAACTCGATAATATTTCCTTCTCTGGGTACAACACCTTGTGGAGAAAACCCTTAAGAACCGGCGTTTTCGCCCCCAAAAGCCATTGCGCATGGGGATCAAAGCGAGCGAAGGAGGTGTTCGCATTGTGCGGAACAGAAGTTGGGAGAAAAGAACAAGCAACAGATATATATATATAAGGTAACAAAAAGAAGTCGATTATCTCCACGTCCAGGGGTCGTTGCAACCTCATTAATTATTACCAGGGCCATCACAGGGTGATGTCTCGGTGAAACGCTCGCATCTGTCAGTGCCGTACTTGGAGCAAAGAAAAATGACCCAATCGTCGTCCTGCTAAATGAGAAATTCTTGAGGTTTCCAAGCGAGGTCTGAGGAGTGAAAGGCGCTGTTTGATTCGTATTGAGACATTGATTGATTGCCGCACGGTTGGGTGATGTCGCTTTTATCTTTGTGTCGGAAGGCTGCCGATAACACGATATTAGTTAGGACATTACAGATCTGCGCAACGTTTGAAGATGATAATTGAATTCCCGCAGGGTGGTTTAATGGGTGCATTGAAACCAAACGTTCGGGTGAGATAATTTAATAAGGCATCCCATTATTTGTTGGTGTGGATACACGTATGCCCCGGGCTGCAAGACTAATTATTCATAATCGAGAACTTTGTAAGTGATTTCTTATGCTAAGTAAACGTTGAAATGACGCTTTGTAGGTGATTCCCTGTCCAGCATACTTTACGTTCCCCCAGCATTGATCTGTTTCATGGAAGATCCAAACGGCGTCTCGTTCAGCAAAGGTCCCCTCTCTTTCTTTCTAGTATTTTGGCGCATTCTTGCATATTTAGGCCACAATGGCTAGACGTACTAATTGGGAATCTATGCTAATCGGGGCGTTCAAAATGCTAATTCCAGGTGTGATGCTTTTAAGGTGTGTCCTTTCAAAGGGAATAGTCGGTGTCCTTTGTAGGGCAATAAACGGTGAGGGTCCATCATGTGCTTGGAACACTTCTTGTATACTCTGCCGGGAAGACGAGACGGCGTTGGTGAGAAGAAAAGCATTAGCAGACGAAACGGCCCGAACAGAAGCGACGTTGCGTTCAATATATTTTTTTTCTTTATGACTTGTATAAATCATACACTTCGTATGACCTCTGTGTACCCTAGCACGTCTGATCTTGAAGACGGGACATGAGTTGTGTACTTCAGATGCATGTACACTAGCTGTGTTTGCTTTTCAAATTGTTTGTATGTTCTTGCCTGGTTAAGCGCAGACTGCCATCATGGCGTAACTAGGCTTCGGCCAGACTAATATTCAATTTTATTTTAGTCACCCGTATTTTGGTTTTAGTTAATTTATTCCCCCCTCCCCTCCCTTCCAGCGAACCCCGCCTCGACACGGCAGTTTGGAACTACCCTACCGTACTTCATGCTTCCTTAGCTTTTGGTTTATGGATCAGGGGTGAAAAAAATGAGTATTTGCTTCAAGGTCAACTGGAAGTTGGGTTCAGTTGGTTATAAACACTGACCAATCTGAAGCAAAGGCCAGATCATGAAATACACGTATCATGAACCATCACGAAGTATCGACTTCTTGGCGGTTACCGGCACAGTGCTGATCCTTCCGGTAACTTACCCCGAGTTCCGTACTTGTATAGCTTTGCGTTTGATTGTAAAGATGTTCAGTCCCTGGCGAATAAGACATGCATTCACTTGTGCCCACTTATCCGTGGGCAAAGCCATAGAGGCCTCAGTTGCGGTGTACTGACTAACATTCAGATAAACCTCCCAAATTAATGGATTGCTAAGAAAAAGACCTTTTGTGGAATATTCAGCAAATTTTATTATTATTGTTTTTTTTTTTTTGCGAATTACGCATTTTCGATTAGGCTATCTGGTCAATATCTGGTCATATATGCCAATATCTTCATATCTGATCAAATACCTTATTATTTTGACCAGGTAGTGTAAACCACAGTAAGTTATATTGCCAACATTGGTCAATATCTGGTCTAATAT
>JAAUYG010103808.1_pt1 | contig 14132 bp, 9 predicted proteins | sample 7278091 | NCBI WGS metagenome assembly JAAUYG01 (sample SAMN14350201, study PRJNA611818) | marine sediment metagenome | isolation source: surface marine sediment (0.6m) | place: French Polynesia: Moorea | collected 2018-08
AGTAGTAGTGGTAGTAGTAGTAGTAGTAGTGGTAGTAGTAGTAGTAGTAGTAGTAGTAGTAGTAGTAGTAGTAGTAGCAGTAGTAGTAGTAATAGTAGTAGTAGCAGCAGCAACAGCAGCAGCAGCAGCAGCAGCAGCAGCAGTAGTAGTAGTAGTAGTAGTAGTAGTAGTAGTAGTAGTAGCAGCAGCAACAGCAGCAGCAGCAGCAGCAGCAGTAGTAGTAGTAGTAGTAGTAGTAGTAGTAGTAGTTGTTGTTGTTGTTGTTGTTTTTGTTGTCGTTATTGTTGTCGTTATCGTTGTAGTACCTACCAGCTATACTATCATTAAGACATTCGGAGTCAGTATTGACTACCACAATCAGCAGTAACTCGAGATGAGCTCGGCAGGTCTCGAGTAACACTGTAGGCTGTCGGGTATTGTTCCTCGGATGGACTGTTTTGACAATAGATGTGCCGCGGCATGTCGGAGACAGCACTTTTTAATCCCCTGCGTGCTTATTAGGGTAGTCTGAGAGACCTCGGTGTAATGAGAAAGTGTTTCAGGTCACTGCGAGGCCTTTAGAAAAAACACTCGCTACTCGATTTAGCATGGCACTGCTCTTCCTGCTGTTTTATGTGAACACAGCGCGAAGCAGATAATCAAGTGTTCTGCTGTTTTTTGCATTTTACTGCCTCGTCTTTTAGAAGCGGGAGATGAAGAGCCTTTATCTGCTCAGCGCAGAGTGCTGATGTAAATCACCGCGCGGTTCCTCCAGCATCATCCAACCAACGAGAAGCTCAAACCGCATATTTCATTACGAACCGAGATCATAATTGGCTTGCTAATAAAAGGACTATAGGCTCATATCCGAAGGCGGATATTGGAGGGATCAGTGCCAGTCAATGGAATCGGTCGGGAGTGTGAAAAGCCTTTGCTGGATCGTACAATGGCGATCGTGGAATGGGAAGTGTTTGCCTTGCGCAAGTCTTTGAAACCGTGTGGGAAGAAGTGCCTTCTGTCTGGGTGGACCAACGCAGCACGTATATTATCGGGAATCGGATCTGATTCGCATAGGGAACTAGCAAGTTCCAGATAAGAAGAGAACATTTCTGAAGAAGTAATTTGTTCGGGATCTTCATCTTGATGCTCTGCCACAAAAAAAAAAATTCCAAGGGCTTCCAAAATTTCGAATTAAATGTAGAGAACGGAAACCGCTGCTGTTGGAACTATGACGGCGATACGTCTAAGAGTACTCCGGGAAATGTTCTTATTTCTGTTATGTTAACGTGTTATTTAATTAAGCACGATCGTCTCGTTCATCCATCTATCTGGCCAATAATTGGGACGGCTACAATTTTAATGTTTACGAGGACAAATATTTGCAACAATGTTCTAACACATTCACTTGAGCACATACCAGTAGATATTGTGGACGGTTTAGGCAGTCAATATGTTTCCATGACTGTTTTAGCTTTGGTTTTCATGTATATCCTTTGTTACCCATGTTACCCCCAGAACTTTGAACACACTTTTGTTCTATACATTCATCATTCTGTACATTCACTGGTGAAAGATATACATGATATAGCTAGTAAAATCATTATTTGCAGTCCATCTGCAGTGTCGTTTGCGTTGTATCCAAAATGTTGGTGCTCTGCTTGCAAGCCTCCCATTATTGCACCAGGCCATACACTTCGTTTTCGCCGTAGTGTATCTGATAGTAGCCGGTGTAGGGGAGAGTGCGCTATCCTTCAAGTCCATCTAGATGCTAAGAGGTCTACAATGAACGACAGTGCACTGCAATCAAACGGCACTGATTCGGTCAGCTTCATCGAGTCCCTGATCCAACTGCCTCGGGCTGGTTTGATCATTAGATTAGAACCGAAACGAGATTCCAACCTCCTTTGGGTGTTCTTAAGACCAAGGCAGGAACCCCCGAAAACGTCAACAAGTATAAGAGAAGTGCAGTGCTATCGTGGCACGCCGGCTCAATACTAGTATTGATCAACTCGTTTAGAACAAAGAACTCTATATACATTAGGGAGAAAACTTTTTTTACATCTAGAATTACATGTACCATTAAACACACTTGGAACAGGAATCAACATTATGATAATTATATGTCTGCTGTATTAATTTACAGACCTAAATAATTTGCTAAGATAAGAATACTATGCTGGAGAGATAGTGGGGGCAGGAATTCCAGCTCATAAGCCTGCTCAAGGATGGATCGATAACGTGATTTTTGGTCCCTTAATGAAGGTCCACCAAACTTATTGTAATGGCGCTGACAGTGAGCGACCACTGGGAAGCACGCTGTCGAACACAAAGGCCGGTATGAGAACAGAGATATCGGAATTGGCGGAGGTTTTATCAAGTCTCTTTCAAATAACTTTTTGTACACTTGACATGAAATTGAATGTGTAGCAGAAGGCCACAGACTTGCAAGACCTCCAGATGGTATGCCAAAGCAAATAATGAGATGTCAGAGGAACTTGACGCGCTGTTTGACCAAAGCAGTACGCATACCATTGGAAATAATAAACAACTGTTCCATGGTACCAATTTTGGAACAAATGCATGACCCCCAAATGATACTGACTACCATAATGTCAAAGGTGTGTACTATAAGTTGTACTAAGAGTCCCCAAATAATCCCAATTGCTAGACCGCTTTCTCCTACGATCAACTGTTATCAAATTACATGTACAGACCAACTTTGAGACAAGTGAAGTATGAATGACCCCAACATGTGCTTGAACATTAGAAGGTCAAAGGTACCTCATCGATGTTTTACTGGTACTTTTCTTAGAAACCATCAAGCGAATTAATGACATTTTTGGGGAAAAGTAGTTATCCACCATATCTCCGGACCTTTCCGTTTTTCAAAATTTTAATTTTTTTAAATTTTAACAAACTTTTTTTTTTCATTTTTGTTAACATGGGACCCTATGGGAGTGAAGCTTTCAAAACGCTACTCCTCCTGTATTTACCAATCGTTTACAGCCAAACGTTTTCTAAATACATTGTATTCCCGTGACAGTCCTCACAAACGTTGCTTATTGGAATTTTGAAATTTTAAATTTGGTTTTAAAAGATATTAAAATTTTCGTTATGATAATGAAAGTTTCAAAAGGCTACTCCTCCTACAGTTTTGATTCTTTTCGACCAAACTTTTTCTGAATGTTCCCTGTAACGATCCATACAAACGTTTCTTCTTGGAATTTTGAAATTTCAAATTTAAACTTTAAAAAGGAGTGAAATTCAACATAGTGTGCAATGAAAAATGAAAAATTGCCAATATCTCAGAAATGGCTAATCGTATGGCGAAACGGAGTGAAATTTAGGACTTGTGGGGTAGTTGTAACATGTATATGGGGGCTATCTTTGACCTTTTCTAGTTCAAAAAGTCATTTGGGAGTCATTCCGTGCGCTTGTCTCAAACTAGCCTGTAACGCGAAAAAGGCTGAGCGTAGATCCAAGCGGACTGGAAATTGGGACTCGGGGGGTAATTGTAACATGTATATGGATTGCTAACATAATTGTGTACATTAATACGTACATACATGTAAATAGGTCACCCAAAGTTGGGAATTATTTCCAGGTAACAGTCAGTATTGATTTTTGGGTCTGACCTAAGCCAATTGAAAGCTCTGAATTAATATGCTGTTATTAATATCATGTACTTGTGGGAGGACTGTCGCATGAAAACTTACAGTTTGGTTGAAAAGTATCAATACTGTAGGGGGAGTAGGGTGTTGAAAATTCTCCCCGCATATAGTCCCATGTTAAGAAACTTGAATTATTTTCAAATTTCAAAATCTAAAAAGTAACGTTAACTTTGCGAAAGTGCATAATATATGAAAATTTGACAATTTATTTATTTATTTATTTACTTTCATTAAAATTCCCAGTGTTGGGGAAAACAATCATGTTACAAACAGGTGCATACACAACACATTGAAAAGCTCTCGGCAATAGTGCGGTCATAATCTGCTCTTCTGAGTAAGGTTTAATAAAATGCTCATGCATAAGTAATGAACGCAGAGTGTCCACTACCCCAGACTCAGTCTGGTCTGTTTTAACTCTCTTGTTAAAATGGATGGCACATTTAATTGTTGAGAAACCACATTGCAACACTCTGTCAATCAATTCTCCGGGAATTACCGTCCCAATATTAACCATACAGGATATGAAATAGGTACATAAAGACTGTAAAGGGGAATGCACATTGAAACCACTTCTTATGAGTTATCAGAGTTTTGTGCAGATAAATCAGCAATAGTTTTTACATTTAAAGCCCTTAATAAGTCTGTTGAGTGGCATCGTTTTGATAATCCTAGACATTGTTTCAATAAATTTGACTGACTTGTCTCCAGCTTTTGCTTTCCTAATTTACTTACTAGCATACAATCCAGCATACAATATGATGTGCTAACACATTGATTTCCAGATATATGCTTTCACACCTGATGCAGCATCAGGGTATGACGTAGCAATATTTTCAGAACTCTGGGGGCAGCAACGTTTAGGAACTTTCACTCCCACTTGGTCCAATGTTAACGATACCGCAAAACGTTACCATCGTTTACATAAACTATATTGTCTGGAGATAGTTGGATAGCTACCTTCCACCAATTGTGGTAATTCGCTTCACGGGTTCCGGTAAAACGTGTTTCACGGACGACGAACGGTCGCCGACGACGGATGACGGGCGACCGTGTCACGCCATAGCTCTGCTCATGCAGTCAAGCATCCCTTAAAAAATCGGTAGCCTGTATGTCAAAAGGGACACAGAACAAAAGCTGCAGCTCAGCTGAAGACATCCGTGACAACGGTGACAGATCCCAACCAAGTAGTACAGGATAAACACAAACAATCTTTATTGTGATAATAATCCAGAAAGTACTACGATTACTTTTTTGACTAGAAATTGGGTGACAGACCTCCATATTTTACCAATACTTAACTGTCACAATCCCAATCTGTCATGACTTTTAACTGCAATGTCACAATTGATCAATATGTGTAATAAATCTGACCATATACGTCAGCAGAACACTCCCTGCCTTTGTTTAACAGTTTGCTTGGAAAGGCAGCCGCTTTTTCACATTTTTCTGCATTGTCACAGCTGGCCTACCTACATAGTTATATCACATGTTTTATAGCCTTTTCTGGGTAAGTGCACCATGAAGCTAACCTAACGTTGCTTCTCTTGTTCTACGTTTCGCTCTTCTCCTTTTCGGCTATGCTTCGGCCAACAATAAAAGCATGTAAAACCCAGACCACGTATAGCATTATTTAAACTAATCGAATACTCTTGGGTCATCCTTGGGCACGTTTCTTTACAATAATAAGTAATGTCACTTTTTACATATGTGTGCAAAGTATCCAACTGTAAAGTAATGTGTGTTTTATGAGCTACATTTGAGATGGTTTTGATTTTTGTAGATGATTTAACTATCAAATTGGCAATGATAAACTTCCAGGTCTAATATCAAGTGTTCCCGCCACGTTCGGCCACAAATTTCACCATTTTGGTTTTGTTCACAGCCAGAATTATCTGCAGTGTGGAAGTCCCACATTCCTAACCCAGGTTAACATAAGGTACATGTAAGTTAGTCTAGAATGGCTGTAAATAATGCAAAAACAATATTAGAGTGACCACTCGACTTTTTTTTATTCTCCGATGAAGATCCCTTAACAGCACGTGCTTTTTAAATAAGCAGTGATTTTTAAAACGCATATTTGAAATTGCTCGAGTCCTAGTACGTCTAAGTGTCACGTGAAGAAAAAATATATTGCCCGGACGATATAATATGTATCTTCACGTGGCACTTACGGGCTACAGTAGGTTCTGAATTAATAGTTGAAAACTCACTTGTGGGCGTCGATTTGGTTTTAAAATGTCGGCATTCAAACATTTTCTTTAGAATTGTTATGTCTTTGAGTTCCACCCCCCTCTCCAACATGAGTCTAGAGAGTTGTGTGTACTCAAAGTAAAATGCGACATTTTGGGGGCAGATTAATATTATGACAAATTTAGGGAGTGTTTGACACATATTAACTTTGTGGCATGTGGGAAAATGGTCCCATATGTGGAAAAAATATTGTCGGAAATGCGGGTTGCGACACTTGAGGCATTTCAGCGATGTTACAGACATTTCATGCATCAGGATGACCATTGCCAAAAGGCATTATGCGTGGTAGGAGTGACGTATTGTACAGCGTATAATGCGAAAATATTTTTAAAATTCAGCATGGGGTTATTTATTGGTAGCTTACTTGTCCAAAATTGACATTTTAGTGTTTTATCAGAACACGCTTTTTCGTGCGCTGGAGACTGACGAATAAAACCTTTAACTTAAACTTTTGCCTTATAGGTTATCAGCAATTTTGTTGTTTTAACTGCTTCCAAAGTGTTCCATATTATCCTAACACGGAGTGTTGAAACATGAACTTGTGTCCTGTTGTGCAAGAAATACAACACAGTGTGCGTTCGCAGATACAGGACGTTGTAAGAGAAAGCACACAATAAAACCATGACGCACATCTTCCGAGCACGTTAAATACAGGCTATACGAACAATGCTAAACACGGACTGGTCAAACCATGCTAAATAAAGGCAATATAAGACATGTCAAATACAAAATATACAAGTTATGCCAAATACAGACTTTACAAGACATGCCAAATACAGGCAATACAAGACATACCAAATACAGGCAATACAAGACATGCCAAATAGGGCTATACACTTAATAAGGCTATGTGAGGCTACTTTGGTCCGACAAAATAGTGACAAGACCAAGAGGACACGCCGCTGAAAAGTCGACCCATTAGGCGAATACTTCGGACTGTCGAAGGTGGCTTGTGCGAATTGGGTCTTTGAAAGGTGTTCGGGGGCACTCTTTCGCTGAATCATTGTGCAGAGCATCCGGCTATTTGGACCAGACAAAATGGCACATTGGAACACTGACATTTTCCCCTGAATACTTCTTGCTTAGGGAAATCGTCAGGCATAATATGGTGTTTGCTATGATGGGAAAGTTATAAATTCTGTGATACCCTTGCGACCGTTGTCATTATTGCGGCGAAAGTTTATCTCTAAAGGGGTTGATTTATACACTAATTATACTTCAGTCTCATGAGTGCCCAGTCCGTCTCAGGAACTATCTCTTTCGGATATCAGAGTGGCATGATTGGTGGGGAATCAGTGGCTTTCCCCTACTGCTCATATCAGCACATTGGCCGATTCTCGGGCCATTAGTTGTCTTGATATGCCAGACTGATACAGCTGATGACCTTTCATACGCGACATCACTCTTTGCCCTTTCCCAAGCTCGGCAGAACGTCCAGCAGGACGGTGTCAGATTGCGTCTCCTATTGCATTAGCCATGCCGTCACAGATGCACCCGTATTATGCCAAACCTGTTCGCGGCTCATCCGCACCTTAAACGTTCAACATGTCTAGTTTCGTTTCCACATTCCCCGATTCATAAATATGTAGTCATTGCACATTAGGGTGGCTTATTTCTGCCAAATTAAACAAAATCATCTGACACATTGATTTCCATTTCTGTTTTCATTTGGTTTACGAAAGAAGGGTAGCCAGGCAATCATCCCAGCAAAAAACCTATTAGTAATACTCCACGAATGTTATACCCCAATGAACACCTATCAGCTTATTAAACATTATTGGTTGTTTGTGTTTTCATGAGGCTTGACGCTAGCTGTATCCCCTTTAGTAGGCGCAGCAGCACCAGTACAGTGACTTCTTACTGTGGTAGTAGTAGTAGTAGTAGTAGTAGTAGTAGTAGTAGTAGTAGTAGTAGTAGTAGTAGTAGTAATGGTAGTGGTGGTGGTGGTGGTGGTGGTGGTAGTGGTGGTGGTAGTGATAGTGGTAATAGTAGTGGTAGTAGTGGTAGTTTAGAAGCAGTAGCGACAGCAGTAAAAGCAACAGAGTAATGGTTGGTATCCTTTTGTTGTTACACTAATATTGATGCTACTCTCTCCCGTTTTACCTGTAACTAGTCTCATCATTTCCATTGCCATGAGAATTAAGAATTACTTTTGTCCCACCAAGAGTAGCATTAATATATAAAATATGCTGCTGTAATAACCTCCACATGCATCAGACATGTACATGTAGAATTTATTAGTCTATCTTCCTGTGTAATAAACGAAGCAAGACAATAAAGTGTTAATACCCTTTCCGTAGTAAAATGTAAGTGAAACTATTGCGGACTAAAAGTTCAAATTCCTTGTGTATAAGTTTTCTAAAAACGAAGTACCGCATCCCCTCCCCCCGTTACCAGGTCAATCGAGTCACATTTCTATGACGTGGTCGTCATCTACATCTCGAGACTGCTGACTATGTCACGGACGGACAGCACAGTAAATTATGATATCTTCAAATGCAAACACGCAAGAATATTACCAGGGAAGCGTGTAGTCAGAATCCCCGTGCAAGAAATACTAAGGATTGACCGGGGGTCTACACATTGATTCCTGCAGGGTCTTCTCGAGCAAGAGGGAGAAAATCAGGAAATAGGCAATTTCCGATTGTGTCCGGGTCCAACTGGCAGGCCATCCCTTCCATAAAACATGCGACACGTGTGGGGGAGGCAGAGGGTTTGTCGATGTTTGAACCTGTTGAATAAAGGTATGGAAATCCGCTATAAAATCGATTCGTTCATCTTCACTGCTTGATTTTCATTCCAGTGACGTTGTATAGATGGAAGCTTGTAAACGGCACACTGGCAGATACTCCATAATACAAGGAGTTTTGCTGAGGTTACAGCGTTCTAGCGGTCCTTAGGAAATTACATCGTCACATGCGCGCACATAGAATGAAAAGCTGTCGTCTTAAAGCTTGTGTCAGACATAACTGCATTTGTCATGCAAGCCAGCCAAAGGTCCATTATGTCCAAAGAAAATGGAGATGGGTAATTGATCACTTCCAGATGTCAGTTTAAGGCCTACAGTTCACGGTGCCAGCAAATAAAATGGTCATCAAGGGGGATTCTGAAAGACCCAGTCAGAAGGCCAAGGCCAAGGAAAAGTGAGAGAACAGCATATACTAGAATGGAGCTGTTGTGATGTCGAGAAAATCGTCACATGATCAGTATCATGGCCACTGGTGTATTAAGTCAGACGACAGTAACGTTATTTGTCAACAAGGTATACAGTGTCAGAGTGTCTATGTTCAATATTGCTGATTTGTTCGAAATGCGTTCTGCCCTTGATGTTCTTAACATGTAGATTTGTGTATAAAGCATATCTATCATTGTGTTTGCCTTTGAAATTTATGTTCATTTTTTCAGACACCATACCATATAGCAAACGGATGCCAAGAGAGTGATCAAACTTGATTGAGCTTTGGACCTCCTTGAGTCTCTGTCACCGAACAGTTTTGGTCATGACACCTTAGTAATTAACCTAATTTATTACCCAATTGAAACTCAAAATAGTTCCTATCTGGACAACTATTGTTGTACAACGAAAACAACATTTCAACCCTTTGGTAGAAAGACAGTGCATGTACCATCCATGGAAGTTTTTCCAATTGCCAAGTTCCTTAACCAAATATGACTGTCACAGTTGTCAAAATACGTCTATATGTCGGAAAGCGGTGTCCGCGAAGCGAAAACAAACTGTATTTGGACATGTATACACAGAGTAAGACTACACGTGCAACATTTTGAACTTTGTGCCCATGGCCAATTGCTGTGGGCAGTTTTACAAATCCGTCTCTATTTCGGACACCGCGGACCCCCTTCAGGTATAAAATGAATACGGAAATCCATCGATTTGAAATTGTTGATCACGATCAAGTTTCATGCTCAAATGTGGGATTATGGAAATCATACATGTATGGGGAATTCAATCACACAATTACATTTGACCAAGGGTAACCTTGAAATGTCAAGGTCAATTATATTTCAGCATAAAGGTTATATTTTCCATACTAAAACTTCATAGTTCTTCCTATTAGCCCATATATAGTTTGCAAATAACCGAAATGGAGCGTCCTGATATATTCGTTTGAGTTACAGTGGTTGAGCAGTCAAGGTCGGTCGCTATCTCAGTTTTGAGGTATCTACTTAATACAGCTGAAGCTTGCTGAACGTTAATGGTCCTTTGAGTATACGTGGTTTTGTCCTATATATGTGCCCTGAAAACCCTGCAACATTTTAACATCTATGTTCATCGTTTTGTAAATATATCATCTTCGCGTAGCCAAGTATAGGCCTGTGGCTAACATGGCTAATGGTTTCTGTAGAGTTGTATCCGACGTTAAATAAATATTTAATATACTTACAGATCTATACTAATTGGCTGTAATAGTGAAACAAGTTATGTAAAGTCCAATAGCACCAAGAGGTGTAACTATAAACACTGAACATGCTGAACTAACACTGGATCAATGTCCTTCATACATTGTATTTCTTACCCGTGTTTAACGTATAAAGTGTGATGGCGATGTGGGCTTTCCGGTAGCCCCAGGCCCACATGCATTCATAATAAGTATGCATTTCTTTATTAAATGCTGTTGTCAGAAATTGTCCAAATAAATTTTTTTCATGCACCATTCCCTCGAATTTGACTATGGGGAAACAAAAGCGCTCGACGTTTCAGGGGAGGTGTCAAAAGTTTCAGGCAAAGAGCTGAGCGTGTTTTCTTAGAATTTATTGGCAATGCCTTTCGGGTAGACCTTTTTTCTTGGTGATGCGGCTGACGAAAGTTGACAGAAGCGATCATGTCCAGATTATCTCGGTGCATTAGGGAAATCGCTCATCGGATTAAACCTTCCACGTGAAAGGTTCAAACTATTTATGTGGGGAATCCGCTGGCTCCCCCATGGATTTGCCGTCTGGTGGATACAGGAGGGCATTTTTCTCTTGCAATCCTGCAGCATTGCAGACAGTGTAAAGTACCAAACTACAGCTGCAGTCACACGGTTATTCTAACCTATATTTTGAATGTATACAATGTATCTTCGTAAAGACTAACAGGTATATATATATATTGTAACGTATGATCGTTTATCCTTTTCCATTTACACCATGTCATCGCTGCTGTGTTGCCTGAAAATGGGTTAATTTATCTGTATATGAAGTTCCGTAAAACTATTGTTATTAAACACCTTGAAAAGTGAAAGTCAAGGTCACTCAAATTTTGAGGGCTTATACCCCACAAAAGACGCAAGCCCAGACCGAAGTCATATATTCTGAGTCAAAATGTATCGTTACATTGGATCTTATTACGGCAGTTACTCCAGAGGTCCAAATTTTGCTACGTTTGGCTCTATGAACAGTCGTTTTCAAGCTACTAGGCTGTCGTAAAAATAAAAGGTGCACTGAATGACCTCAAAATGACATTGAACACTAAAAAATCAAAGTACCTGTTTCTCTCCAACTAGCTCCATTTTGCTCTCCAAAGAGCCATGTTCAAGATACAGGATTGGTGAAAATCGAAAAAAAACAACTTGAAAATGCAGTCGAAAAGAACCTTGTGTGCGCTGGGCACTTACCCCAGGTGCCCACATTTTTGATCCGTTTCGCTCTACGGTCGGCTATTTTAGACATACAAGGTTATCGAAAATAGGAATAAATGAAAATGCACCGAATGACCTCAGACTGGAACATTTCACGGTCGAAAGTACCCCATCTACACTGAACACTTGCCCGCCCCCAAGGCCCGTTTGGCTCTACGACCAAACCATTTTCAATAAATTGCACATTTGATAATTCCCCATTGGCTACCATGATAAAGCGTTCAAAATAGAATAAAAAAGCCATAATGAAAAATTTCACACAATTGTTTCAACAACTTTGGTAGAGGCCCTGTCTAGGAGCGTACACGAATTTTGGGAGTAAATCTGTTTCTACTTTCAGAGGAGATGTTGTTTGAAACTTTTCCTACAATATGGTCCCATGTTAATCGAAACGAAACAAATTCATAAAAATCCAAAATGTGAAACTGCACAATTCCTTGATGGGTTTTGGTAGAGACTCTCTCTGGGAATATGCGTGATTTTTAGGAGTGAATTTGATGTGTACTATCAGAGAAGAATTCGTCTGAAATGTTTCCTCCCATATGGTCCTATATTAAGGAAATCGAGAAGAAAAATTAAAAACAAACAAACAAGATAAAATGTCTGGAGATAATGGTGGATAGGTAGGCCTACCATTCCACCAAATCTGATGGTATTTCACTGCCAAGTTTTGGAGAAAACGGGCTCTATAGACGTACGGACGGACGACGGACTCCTACGTGACGACCAGTTTTTAGCTCTACGTTGTACTACTGCATAACCATAAATTCAAAATGTCAAAAATCCCAAAGGTAATATTATGAGAAGCATTGAGAAGAAATTCGGGAAAAATGTTTGCAAAATTTCCTCTGCGATTTTAGAATGGGTAGCATTTGGAAATATTTGCTCCCGTGTGGTCCCATTATCCCTATTACTACACTGTTTTATTGCACTACTAAATGAATTCGGACGACGGACGAACCACAGCATTCCATTAGCTCCACTTGACCGCAGAACAAACAGAACAAGCAGAACAAAAAACTCATCACTGCCACAGATCCCTTGTGTCTCATTTTATTATCACTTGTGTTTCTATGTCCTTTTTTCTGCATTTCATTACACTACACGACAGCGCAAGCAGTTAAGTCGACATTGGTCTGTGTCTCACTTGAACCCAATTATAATTGTTCACTGATCCGTATCAAATTATGTCAGGTGCGTGTTTGTGCTCTTTGGCCGAACACCTCTTACGTTCCTTATTGATGCTCTTTTGTTAGTGTCATGGGTTGTGTCGATACTTTGTCGATGCGCAAGCGTGACCCAATCCGATTTGACCCTACTTTGACATTTTATTCTCCCATAGGTTGCCAAAAGGTTACCAACACATGAGCAAACCCGTTGATGTTCCTTTGTTTGTGCTCCGTCAGTACACGTGCACTCGCTTGTGTGTGTGCTGTGGACCCCTTTTGCCATGCAAATATATCTATTTTGTGTCAGTGGTCCTAATTCCTGTCAGTGTCAGTTTGTACTGTTTCTCTCAATTTGTAATGTTTGTTCCAGTTAAGTGCAGCTGCCCTTTGTCGTATCAACGCGCACGAAAATGCATATATTTTACCAGGATTCATTGTAAGGTTACTTATCAGCATTATGCATGGGGTAACTGGTGCGAAAATTATTTTCCGATGCTAATCTAACGGTGCATCCTCTATGCACATACTAATACCGCTTGACCCTGCCCGTACCGTTCACGTGACCCTGTTATTTGTGTGGAGTGTGTGGGTGCTCTTTTGTTTGTGTTTCGAACCCATCAGCCCCTACCTACCACATGCATCCACCTCCACCACCCCCCCAAGAATTTAACAACTTCGTCAACACAGCCCACACATAGCCTATAGCTAATAAGCGAGTGTTAATAATATTGTAAATACGTTCTACGCAGGTTTGCGTTTTGCAGATACTCATTGAGTTATTAATACCGTGTGTCTTTCAGTGGGCGTTAAGAACACTAATAAGCTTTGTCAGATACTGCCAGATTAGTCCGGCATGAGAACAGAACGTAAGCTTATTAGTGTCAGTGGCAAATATGCTCATTATTCTGTAATCAATATACTGCAACAATAGTCTACTCTGGGGGGAAAATGCCTCACTTTAATAAGAACACGTCTCCGGCCTTTCGTAGTTGCGTTGATATTTTATATGAATAATTTATTTGTTAATATTAAATAGAAATAGGGTCAATAAGCATTGCTCTTCCATGACATGCAATGTTTTGGTGATTCTGTTTGGTGTCAGTTTTTTGTTAAATTTACTTTAATCATTAACAATTGATTGTATTATATCTAGGCTTAAACATGAGCACAAAATAAACAACTGAAAGGAGTCAAGAAAATTGGAACAGCCGGTTTATTGTCTACTAACTTACTAGGCTAACACTACTTAATCTCGTCACAAATTGACATATGAATTGCCGGACCAAAAATTATCTGATTTGAATTATGCATACATATAACGAGTTATTAAGCCCCGTCTCCAGCTTAATCCGAAATCAGTCATGCGTGACGTGACTAAATGGCAAGGATGCTAATTAATTGATCAGCTCCCTTGTCACTACATA
>JAAUYG010107812.1_pt1 | contig 14132 bp, 15 predicted proteins | sample 7278091 | NCBI WGS metagenome assembly JAAUYG01 (sample SAMN14350201, study PRJNA611818) | marine sediment metagenome | isolation source: surface marine sediment (0.6m) | place: French Polynesia: Moorea | collected 2018-08
CCAGTCTAATGTTTTCAATATAAATATCCCTCCATTAGGGGGATATATACCCCCCACAACAGCGCTAAATCACCAGATTTCTTTGACCCAAATCACCAAATAAAAGAAAAAAGAATAGTCTTATTACCAAAATATTAATGTACTATGAGAGTGTGGACAGCCCTTTTCACGCTGCACTCTGGTCATCACTGGTCATGTAGAGAACGTTTCATGTGCTAGATACATGTATACAAGTCACCAATCATGCGATTTCTACAGGGCCCCATAACGATGCACAGAAAATGTATGTACTCCCCCTTCCATTTTAAGATTACCTTCAATTTAAGACCATAGTTTCCTGGTAGAATGGGTGGTCCTAAAATCCAGGGACCACTACATACCTTTCTCTCTTGAAGGCTCTTGGGCAGTGCTGGCAAGGGAATGGGCGATCTTTGTTGTGTTTGATGTAATGGTTCTGTAAGGCACACCGGCTGACACAGCGGTAGTTACATCCCTCCTCATCACAGGCCAGTACCTGGAATAGGAGTAGGGCATGAGAAACTGTGTCTGTACATGTGTAATGATGTCCAACTTGCCCTACATAAGTCACACATACAAGTCTCAATCTGTTTTACATTCAATTACATGTGTAACTCCAACTCTGACCAGCCACAGCTCACACCTATTCAACCACCAAAAATATACTTTATATCACTTGAGGAGAGTATAGTACAATAGTAGCACATGTAATAGTACCTGACTGTTAAGCGACTTACTACAATGTAGCACATGTAATAGTACCTGACTGTACCTGACTGTTAAGTGACTTACCTGAACTCCAGGATCAGTGATCTGGTGTTTTGTGTATCGATGTGACAGCAAAGCTGCACGGCGCCAGAAATGTCTCCCACACACCATGCAGGACAGTATGGTCGGCTTCTGTTGCCTAGGTCTCCGTACATCTCTGGAAAAGGTGACATGTACCTGGTATGTAGTAAGTTAGTGGAGGGATACATATGGGGTATGTGTGTACTCGGCGGTTAGCTGAGCACTTTCCATCCATCTTTTGGGCACATATATTTTTGAAATATCATAAATTCTTTACTTTGCAATTCTCAGTAACTGTGGGGTGCCTGTATCTAACTACAGATACATGAGATATGAGGACTGTTAGAAAGGTACCAAGAGCCAAAGTAGGAATATTCTATCCTTGGCGCCTAACACTTGTAACAAAACTGGCACACTACAGCATATATAGTTCCATAGTAACCCTGCCGTTTACATGTTCTACAACAGACATCACAGTTTATTAGCACACATCATGAGGCGTACTTGAATATAAGGGCTCTATCATGGTTCAATTTTGGTTGCTTTTTTTCTGTCCTGGTTGCTTTTGTTACAACCAGGACAGAAAAAAAGTGTTTTTTTTCTGTCCATGTTACTTTTTATAAGAATTTTACTTCGTCACGTCACATTTTATCAATATTATACACATATACCGGGTATATATTTGTAATTATACTTCATGTCAATTATCTTCATATTTTAGCGTCAATTCTACAATTTTTATCAAATTTTGACGTAATTTTCTAGTTTTTATCAAGGCTCATGTCGGATTCTCCAACTTTTAAAGTGGCCGCGGCTTAAAATGCCTTCGTTTTTCACCCATGTGGAGCCCCAATATATCTGGGCCAATTTAGGATACCTTGGGGCAAGCACTCATAATTTTGACATGTGATGTATCTGTTGGGTGTCATTATCACAGGGTGAGGCATGAAAACTTACGTGTATAATAATACTTTCACAGGTGCTGAGGTTGGTGGGCACGTAGTACAATTCCGCTCATATGTAAGCTACAGTATTAACATGCATATCAACTATAAGCATGATAAGTGACTGTGAGTGTAAGCTTTGAAGCCTGAAGGTGACAGACAGCTAAAACCAATTACATGTCAGTCTACAGGCCTTTCTCATGTCTCTGCATGATATTCATTTGGAATTTGAGAGACAACCTACCAGGTGCACTTAACACCTGATCTACATGTGTACTGTATATGTTCAATTTAGCTGTAACAAAGATATTAAGTACACAAATATACATGTAAGAACACATATGTATATCAATGTACATGATGTACCTGGTATAAAACACAAATATAATATGGGCTTGGGATTCACACCAACAGGTACAATAACTGTACAGAGAGAAAATGCTCTATTGGTAATCATGGTAATGTGTACTGTACACACAACCCAATCTGAAATTACTAGCTAATATGTACATGCAGCTCCATGGTGCTGTATGCCTTTTGCCAGTATTAATCTTATGTACTACTATTACTACTACTACTACTACTACTACTACTACTTACTAAATTAACTACTACATGTACTACTACTTACTACTACTACTTACTACTACTATCGGTACTACTGCTAATGCTGCTGCTCCTACTATATTGCTCCACCAGGCCTTCACTTCATGGATGCATTTGTACATGTTGTACATGACATGTTGTTTCTTTACAACCTGTACAAAGTGACCTTGAATATGTTGAATATCAATATTCTCTGCCACTCACACCAAGATGTTTCATAGTGTGCCTCATCACATAAAAATCAAATTATAGAAAGGAGATTGTGGTGTGTAAAACATGTTGCTGGTATGACACAATGGTAAGATGCCATGTACACCATCTGCTGCTGTCTAAACAGGGTCATAGAGCAGACAGCTTGACTGGAATTAAGTTTTCACCTACATGTACATATATAGCGGCATGCAGATCTGTGTCCAACAAGTTATACTTCAACAAAGTGCAGAGGTATATGGAAGTTACATGTACATTCCTTTCCTCAGGTCTCATACTTTTATGAAAGTAAACCTTCAAGCTTTTCTGTGGTACAGTTTACATTCTTTCTATGCTTACAGTATATTGCAGTCCATGGAGTATGAGATGGTAATTGTGCTGTGGTAAAATGACATGTCTGTCGTAAAAATAACAAAGAAAAGAATACGAATATTTTCCTTTGTTTAAACTTTTATTGTCCTCTAAATAATAAGTTCACATTTTCAAATATTGACCTGTTTTGTAAATGATGATATCTCACACATTAATTCACAATACAAATATACCAATTTAAGAACATCACATTTACAGTATGTGACAAGGCTTAATGACATTTACATTTCTATATCCATGGAGATTTCAGACAGGCCAACATCCACTGATCATTAAAATCAAATTCATATTCTAGAATGCTGATTTGTAAGACCTGTTATTATAAATTTACTATTATTATTATTATTATTATAATTTATTATTATTATTATTATTATTATTATTATTATTATTATTATTATTATTATTCCCACAATAACTCCCTGACTCAGGCTAACGTTTTCAGCCTACAGAAGACGTGCATGTTTACATAATTCTATTGTCTGTTTTTGCCTGCAATACCAAAGCCCTGGGATGTTGCTATGCCCTAAACACAGTGAAACATGCTAAAAGAATTAAAAGAAAATCAAATCGAGTAATGCCATGCAAAAATGGCTTTTCTTGTCTAAAATATGACTTCATATATGACTTAAAGATGTGGTTAAAATGAAGTAGCAAGTATAGGTATACAGTGATAGTGTTATATCGCACTTGTTCACATTTTTTGTGTGTGGACTAATCCACTGTTGTGCTGGACTCGCAAGCTCATCTGGAATGAATTGCTTCATTCAAACAAAAGTAAATCATTGAACTCCTGGGATAAACCTTAAACCCTTATGTTATTAACACCTAGCTATTATCATGTATTAATTTAGAGTACCAAGTTGTCACTGCACACCTTTTTATGGCATCAAAAATTTTCATCTGCTCCTTTTCAATCCAGCACACTAACAAATCCAACACTTATCCTATTTTTACCAACAACTTACAGTAACGTGTTCCCTCTGTCATGTCTGTAGAGTGAACATGATGGAACAGTAGCAGCTCTAGATGACTGCCTAGGTGTTCCTACATCTTATACAGGCTACAATATGAAATACCATACACATGTTCTACCCACAGTACCTCGTGTAGACACTAGCTTATTTAAACAGGCCCAGTGGCCCGAGTAATGTGAATAATCTGTAACTTTTTAAAAGAAAAAGGTTAAGTCAACTGTGCACATTAGGTGTTAACTTAATAATCATGATAATATACATCATGTATATCATGTCATGATATACCAATGCATGTATAACATGCAAAGGTTTCAACTAAGTTCAACGATTGATAAAACGTGCAAAAATGGTAACACTGTAAGTAACGTGAAAATTTCTGCTTTCACTGTACTGAAATGAATCCATTACTAGTAAATACAAGCATGTACTACCAGCATCTTCTGTATGCAACCTTGTCATGAGGGAACATGGTGAAGGGAGGGGATTACTGGCTGGGCAATGTGGCTGGCACCAGCATTGTATGAGTGGTATATTCTGAACTGTCATACAGTACCACCCCTGCATCATTCCCCTCAACTACCTCAGCCGAAGGGTAAATGACATTGTGGGCGATGGTGTCCTGGTATTCGGACTCGGGGACGAAGGTGTAGACCGTGCCTTCCGTCTGTACTTCCTCCAGTGGCGCCGCCTGGATCTGACCATCTGTAGTAGGCTCATCTGCAGACACGAGAGACTCCTGTGGAGTTGTGATGCTAGCGATTACCGCCTCCTCAATCTCGCAGGCCTCTGACTTCACTTCCACCAGTTCGTAAGTATTCAGCATGGACCCATCACCTGAGTCCACCTGCTCTAACACTTTCATGGCCGCATACTTGGCCCTTTTCTTGTGGGAGCATGACTTTACATGGGACGAGAGGCTGCCTTGCCACAGGAAGCCCTGGCTACAGTGAGGGCAATGGTAGCGAGGCTTGCCATGCTTGTGCAGATGCTGCTGCAGCAACGGTTTCTTCGAGAAGGTTTTTCCGCAATACTCACAAGGAAAGATTGTCGTGTCCTCGTTGCTGCGATCTCGGAACTTGCAGATGTATTTCTTATGTATGGTGGCCCCTCGGTGGTATGCGAATCGTTTGCCGCACAGATCGCATGCGTGAGCTTTCTGCTTGGTGTGCTTGGCCTGCATGTGGCCTTCCAGGAAGAATTGGCTGGAGAAGTGGCGGTGACAGAGAAGACAGGCGTAACGTGTCTGGTCTTCCCGGAACTTACACCGGCTCTCTCTGTGTCGTCTCAGGTTGGAGGAGTTGGAGAAGTTCTGGCCGCACATCTCGCAGACATAGGGCCTCACGTGGCTGTTCATGTGAGCCTTCAGGTAATACTTGGTCCCGAATGCCTTGTTACACACATGACAAACATGATTTTGGGGGATATGGTGTTTTTGCATGTGTCGTAGCAGACCCGATTTAAGACTGTAGGTTTTATTACAAGTCTGGCAGGTGTAGGCCGACCTGTCCTCCACGCCTGATGGGTCGCTGGGAGCCACTCCACCGTGCTGTCGGTTCCGGTGCGCCACCATGCTTCTATAGCTGGAGAAGGTTTTACTGCAAACATCACATTGTAATGTCTCCTCGTGCTTCAGGTTATGCTTGCTGAGGGCGTAGTTTGTCTCAAACTTCAGGTCACAAGGGACACATACGAAGTCTCCCTCTGTATGCTCTCGCAGAATGTGGTTACTGAGGTAGGTCTCAGATTTGAATGTCCTAGGGCACTGGTCACATTTGTGATCTCTCTCATGGCAGGCCATGTGCTGCTTCAGCATGTATCTCGATCCAAACATCTTGTGGCAGACGCTGCATTCAAAATTCTTTGGTAGGTGGGTTGCCAGCATGTGCCTGGTCAGGCCAGATCTCTGAGCAAACGCTTTTCCGCAGATTTCACAAGAGGTATCGTTTTCTGCGGAACTGCTGCCACGGATTGCAGTCTGCCTGGGAGAAATTTGGACGCCATGCTTCTTGGCTCTATGATGTGTCAGGAAGCACATCATGGGGAACGCCTCGTCGCAGTCCTCGCACTGATAGCCCAGTTTGACGGAACCCATGTGTTTACGGTATTTATGTCGGAGAAGGTTGGCGCGAGAAGTGGACGTCTTCCCACACTGCTCACAGGTGAAGTCCTTACTATGGCCTTGACAAGCCTGGTTCAGTCTCCGATGGCTGCGCAGAAGGGACATTTGGGGAAATGTCTTCTTGCAGACGGAACACTTCACTGGGTTGGGTTTCACCACAGGTCGAGGCTTCCTGTTGTGATCATCTTGTTGGCTACGCTGCACTGACCTAAAACAACGAAGCAGGAACAAGGCTAGTATGTATTTCACAGTGATCCTGCTAAAAATGGGTCCAGACAGCAAGCAGCATATCCATTTAAGTATTAAAATATCCATGACATGCATCATCATGCTATGCCAATCGTGAGCTATGTGAGCAATGTCAGCCTGGTAAAACTGATGTTAAATGGTCTCAAAACAAATTTTTTTAAGATATGGATTTCATGACATCATACGAAAACCTGGCAAGTTCTCACTACCACTATATATATTATGCCCCCCTGAATAAATTTCAAGCCAAGGATATCATGGCTCTATTGAAAAACACCACATCCATCGTGTTTGTTCGCATTTTTCTCTAATTTTAATAGCAACTACAGTATTTTTTTTTTTGTTGTTCGTGTTTTTTTTTTTAAATTATCACTTTCTCAAATTCCTCCATGTCCAAGACATACAATGCACTCAAAGAGCTTTCAAAAGTATTAGACAGAGACATATCTACGTGTACCTCCCCAGTAATATTTAGACCCAATTTTTATGACTAATTTACTGATGTACTAAGTATAAACAAATGATAAATGGTGAATGAAAACTGCTTTCTGCAACATGTGCAATTTAGCCCGAAAAAAGTGTCTTAGAATTTGAATGCTGCAGGTGGTCTTAAAATTGAAGGAGGATATATATACTGAAAATATAGGGGAGTTGTCACTGGTCCTCAAATAGATGGAAGTTTTACAACAGACTCGCCATACACCACTCGAGATTTTGTACTGTATACACCGTACATACACGCGATATACACCACACACAAAAATTAAGGATATTTGTCAATATCAGGATTTAAATACTAAAATTGAGGCCAATTCATGAATGAGGCCAATTCATGAAACAGCACAAAACATCTTGAAAATTTCAAATATATCCTTAACGATTTTTGTGTAGAATATATTGGCATCTCAATGGTTTCCAGTATCATCATAAACCACAGCGGCCCCTATGCGAGTATTTGCAGATACATGGCAATGACGAGTCAGAATGGTTTCCAGGAGACAGTCAGAACTAAACTGGGTGGGTTGGTAATTCTCTGCACATCAGATTATGGGAACTTGACTATGAGGGTGAACTTTAGCTGTTATGAACTTAACGTAACAGTCCATGTTAGACTGTTAGTGATACAGTCTTGGGGTATTTACATGTATGGACATTTTGCAGATTGTCGTAGCAGCGGATTAGTACATTTTGCAATTCCACCTTAGGGGTTTCAACATGTGAACACCCGAGTACCATGAGTACTGTGAGTGTAAATATGAATTTCCTGTAAACATCGTAGACTGAAAACAATTTTCAAATTATTGGGCTTTTTGTGAACTTAACAATATCACTTTCATGATTGACAATTTGACATTACTCATTTCTAGTGGCAAGGCATACGATGCCAATCAGTTTTCACAGCACATGATGGCTTTGGATAATACATGCGTATGCCAAATGAATTTCTGCAATATCACGGACTATGAGAACTATGCAATTTAGTGAATGTGTGAATAATTTTTTTAAAAATCATAACTAGCGGTATTTGGGTAGTAACTAGATAATAACAGTAACTAGATAATAATTTGGGGTATCACAAAATTACTACTATTATTAGCTTCTTATTCTTAAGCTACAGAGGTCTGACAATCCTGCAATCGGCCTTAGTCATGTTAATAGTACAGGGATATTTCCATAATGGGAATACATGTACAGGCTAGAGAAGGTTGGATCAGGACAAGTGGCTGATGAAGTTTAGTTGCAAAGCCTCAAATTTCTGAGTGGCAACCATTTTACTATATTTAAGCATGGCATACACATGATGCTATGGAGTACTAGTAATATACCATTGTATACTGGCATGAAGAATTGACACCACGTGCAGGAAATCTAGCTGGTTTGATATCTTTTATTTAATCCAAAGTGTATACCAGTACATATACATTAGCTACATACTGCAAGATTGTTAATGCACATCACTTGCAGAACTTCACTACTGCCAGTCCATATGTCATCTTTAAATAGTAGATTCTTAAATTACATTTTGACAACTTGACATGCTAAGACCATTGGCTTTGTGACAGTTCCGAAGTCCAAGAGTTCCTCAAAACCATACTGGTCACCTGGTAGTCCATCTAGTGGTCCATGACAATTCCGAAGACTTACTGACAGAATGAACAATAGAATAACAAATACCTTGCAAGTGCATGAAGTGCAAAAGGTATAAAATTTGTGGCCTGAAATGTCATTCCACCATGGCCTGTCACAATCACTCCACAATACACAGCTGTACTGCTGTAGGGTGAATTGGGTAAGAATGGTAAGGGGTCAATTTACCACAGGGGGTCCATTATTTCAGCGATAAGTGAATCCTAGGTATTACATTTCAGTGGGCCCATTGTCAACATGACACCTGTCCTGACAAAAAAGGATATGAAATGCCCGATACCAGTACATGTACAGTATAATATTAAACTGGTGTGGGCACAACATGTACAAAGAAGTGGTAATTTACTAATGTGAGCAGTCTGTACTGTATTAAATATAACTGTTAACATGGTTAACTGCCGGCTTTAAATACTAAACATACAACAAACAACGAGGACAGAAATATTTTATTTTGTGATCACCATTATTAGATTAACCGATTTAAATGCTAAACACACACATTCAAACATTTAAATGTGTGTATAAACATTTACCATAGTAAATACTAAATTGATTTAAATACTTTAAACATACAAAAGGTAACAATGAGGACAGAGACATTTTTGATATCACCATTACCATGATTACATGTATTATACGTAACTTACACAAGAAACATTCCATTTTTCAAATGACAATTTTTTACAGAGAATACTAAATTAACTATTGCTGCCTTGGATAGCTTTCAACATATGCACATGGTTCAGGGAGTTAATGAGACTGGTTCATCCTAAACGGAGACAATATCCACATTGGTGATGATGTCCTGCCCTGTGATTATAGCCTGACCAGCCAGAATCTGAATAGCTTCAGTGATGGCACCATCATCCACTGGCTGTAGGACGATGACTCCGGCACTAGAATCTGACGCCTCGGGTAGATCACTTACAGTGGGAAGTTCTGTTTCCCGGACATAGCTTTGAGGCCGTGCTTTCAAAAGGCGAGGTGATCTCTTCGCGTCCGGATTTCTGGGACAGCGACTCTGGTGTCCCTGCATGCTATCCTTCCATACGAAAGCTCTCTCACAGAAGGGGCAATGATGTTCCGGAGGCTGATGTTTCTTCATATGCTGCTTCAGAGACATAGGCGTGCTCAGTAGCTTGTGGCAGGTCGGGCATTCATGGCGCTTTTGCTTCCTTTCTTCACTGCCTTCGCTGAACTTGCACGTCATTTTCTTGTGCGCCTTGACAGCTCGAGCATAGGCGAAGCTCTTGCCGCACTGGTCGCACTGATACTGTTTCTGCTTGGCATGCTTGGCGTGGATGTGGCCCTGGAGGTAGTAGTCACTACTGAAGGTACGTTGACAGTGAGGACAGCGGAAGCGGTCTCGGTTCTCCGTAAATTCGCAGGCATGCTGTTTATGGCGATTTAATCCTGAAGCCGAGCAGAACTTCGTACCACAGAGATCACAGACAAAAAGGTACTGATGCAGCTTCTCATGCTCTTTCAGCAAATAATTGGCCCCAAATCCCTTTCCACACGTATTGCACAGGTATTTCTGTGGTAGGTGCTCCACATATGTGTGCCGCAGGAGGCTTTTCTTGCTGGGGAAGGACACGCTGCAGCTGCTACAAGGGAAGACAGTCTGCTGCTCCACTCCATCCATGGTAATACGACCGTGACGCGTCTGTTTGTGTCTCGCCAGCCATTCCTCTTTAGAGAATCGACAGCTGCATTGGTCACACTTGAACCGCTTGTAGTTTTCACTTTTCTTGCACCGGTTTTGGTCATGGTGGTACCGTAAACCCACTGACTGCAGGAATGTCTGCCCGCAAGTGTCACATTTGAACGGCCTAGGGGTGGGCTTCTGTCCGTCAGCCAAACAGTGTTGTTGGTGCCGACGCAACACTAAGATCCTAGGGAAGCCTTCCCCACACACTGTACAAACATGACGGCGGGCAAAGGTCTGAGGGTGTTGTCTCAGCTGATGGCGTACCAGACTTTGGTAAGAACTAACCTCCAGGCCACAGACACTGCACGTCTGTTTGCCTTTGTTTGACTTTTTCTTTCGACGATCCGTCTTCTGAGGACCTTTGCAGACATGTCTAATCAAGCCAGCCTGGTTCCTAAAGCCACGGTTACACTTCTGGCAATTAACCCGGGAATGGCACAACCTGAAATGCTCCTTCAGTGAACCAGCCGTCTTAAAGCTCTGCAGGCACAGCTTGCACACATGTCCGTTGCCGCGGTGGACACTCCACTGGTGATGCTGTAGGTCTGATTGGGTCTGATACCGCTGGTCACACAGGCTGCAAGGAAAGTTTGTTATACCTTCTACTGGATTCTGTGCCGATTTTGCTCTGTTGTCGCACAAGGCACCATGTTGCCGAAGCTCTCCTGGGGCCTGGAAGCTTTCCCCACAACTCTCACACCTGTGTTTCTTACTGGAAATGTCCGGATGGTTCGTTGACAGGTGTCTGTTCAGATCACCATAGCTGTCTGCTACATGGTCACAGGTCACTTCACTTGACGTCTGATCCAATAATGCGACACCATCGCCCCACTGCCCACTGGAAACACTCAGCACAGGGTATTCATGGTCTGTTTTAACGAAGTCCAACAGTGCCTCAAAACCATACTGGTCATCTGGTGCTCCGTCCTTCAGGCTTCCAAACCTGGAAGCAGCAAAGAGTCCCATGGCGAAATCTGTACTACCGGTACTCCTGTTCAGTACGATCAGTCACACAAGCTCTTTTAATGGCCACATTCCAAAGCAAACAGAAACCGGTGAAAGTCCCAATTGTCACTAGAACTGCGAACACTCAGCAATAGTACAAAACAATTTACGTCAGACTACACCTCCACTTCTTGTATATTTTTGTAAAAAAAAATATTTTTTCATAAGAATGTCATTTATACAATTAATGTTTCCAAAAGTTTTACATATCGTTCTCTTGATGTGTTGAACCCTGGCCTCATACATGTCATATTCATATGCGAAGTACTCCTAAGGAACACCTTAATTACCAGGTATATACTATATACTACTTGTACATGGCTAACTCGGCCTGTCCTGGTGGGTTCAAATATATGTTAAAAAGGTATGTGGGTATATGTCCTAGTTAAATATATTTAATTGCAATATACGGATAGTGGGGAAATTATGAATCTATGACTGTAATAAAACTTTAAAAGGCTCAATATATAATGGCTATTCAATGACGAGAAGTCAATGACCAACACAAACATGGTCACATTGTGTCTACTCTGATTCATAAGATCAATATTTCCAAAGCTTTTATTTTTTTTATTAACATAAATGAATATTAAAAAGCTACCATGCTAACTAATATGTTCAGCCAAAGCGCTGAAAAATCCAGGGTGTACAAATGTATATCGTTGGTTTTAACTGTCCAGAGGGTCCTACAAGTAGCGAGCGCAATTACACAATGTTACAGGGCGCCTTAAAATATGCCTCAAGAAAAAAATATATGTGGAAAGATTGTATAAATGTGTGAGGGGATGTTGTCTTATTACTGTTGTGAAAATAATTGTTCCGAAGAATCAAGCAGAGAAGTTGACTATATCTATAATTTATTAAGAGACCACAGGCTATACAATAACAACAATATGTACAATGTACATTTATATTCCAATCAGTCATTACATGTGTGCAAATGTACGAAGTAGTAGGTAGTATGTAGTATGTACATGATTTAAGGTCATACATTTAAATGTACTAATGTATCCAGAAAGGTGGTGGTAACCGCCACTACAACGCTAGGCATAAATTGACATAACTGATAAACATGCACTTCATTTTTTCCCTTATATTCAATAAACACTTAACATCATAGCTCCTGAATGTGCAATGAGACATTGCAAGAATAAAATCTTGCTATTATATATACAAATGTGATATGCAAACTTGAAGAAGCTTACAAACTTTAATTCATATTTGTAAGGCTAAATCATGTAAATACAAGAAAGAATCAACTTACAAATACCTATGGTAGAGGCACATTCACCCAAAGCCTAAACTTAAACATCTCTGTACATGTCTCAAAAAGGATGTGAGCCGGACACCCGCTGAAACCCTAAATTTTTAATATTGTAATTTTTATCTATACCGATAATACTGTACATATTCTAGGCTTTGGTACTAGAAATCTTATGAAACCTATAAGTTATACATGTAAAGCTTTATTGTATCTGCAAGACAACAACATTCTCCATGTTATCAAATCCTGGAAACGTTCCATCGGCAGCAACCTCAATCTGAGTGACTTGGCTAAGATCAGCCACTTGAGCCACATGGGCGACCTCTGCGAGGTCGGTGACCTCCGTTATATCAGCCAGGTTAGGAATGGTGACCGTGCCGTCTGCACCAGCGATCGCCTGCATCTGTAACCCTTGGTCAGTGACTACATACTGCATGCTGCCACTGCTTGGGGGCTCTGTCTTCACCTCTCCCCCTGCCTCCCCCTGCTCCACTTCCTCCTCTTTCAGCTGGAACACCTGCTGGACGGTCTGCTGATTATCCTCGCTCAACGGCTGCGTTGTTCCGCCTAGGTTAGAAGAGATTTTCTTCGAGAATTCCTCCAGTTTTGATGGATCGACTTTCACTGGGACCAGAGTGGTTCCGCCATGTTCCGGGGTCGGCTTTACTCCTGATATTATAGCATGTCGTTTTGACGGACAGCACTTGACGTGTATGCTGTAACTGGTGTGCCACACAAAGCCTTTGTAGCAGTAAGGACAGCTGTATTTGGGAGGGTTATGCTTCTGCATGTGCTGCTTGCAGAGGGCCTTGCTTTTGAACACTCTGGAGCAGACCTCGCATTGGAACAAGGTGACCTCTGTATCCTGGCTGGTGTCTCTGTGTTTACAGGTACGCTCCTTGTGAATCTTCACTCCGGACTCATAGGTAAAATACTTCCCACACCAGTCGCACTGGAAGTCCTTTTTGCCAGCATGTCGGGCCTTCATGTGGCCGTCCAGATACTGCTGCGTGGAGAACTGACGGGGACACATAGAGCAGGCGTACTTCACCGTGATACGATTTTCGCTGAATTCACATCGCTGCAGCTTGTGTTTATTCATGTTAGATGAGCTGCAGAAACTCTGGCCGCAGAGATCACACACATAGGGCCGAGTGTGCGTCTTGAAGTGCTCCCTGAGGAAGCCTTCGGTACCAAACATCTTGCCACATTCCGTACATTTGTGTTCGCGTGCCAGGTGTTTCTTGTACTGATGCCTAATGAGGGCTGGCTTCTTCCTGAACATGCGACCACAGTGCACACACTGGAAACCTCCGCCGGCTTTGAATTTCTCCAGGATGTCCCTCGCCCGTTCTTCTAGTGACAGACCTTTACAGACCTCTTTGTGTTTCGTCAAATGGATCGCTTTCATGAAGGTCTTCTCACATCGGTCACATTCGAATGGCCTAGGGCGTTCTTCATCCCCGTCAATTTCTGGTATTCTGACCGGGTCTTTATGTTCCTGGGGGGCCAGGGCTGCCATGACGTCCTCCAAGGTCACCTCCTGGGCTCGCTTCTCCAGGTGACTCAGCTTGTGCTGGATCAGGTAGGCCTTGCTGGCAAATGCCTTGCCACACTGTGTGCACTTAAATGGCCTGTTGTGATACAGCATGTGTGCCTTCAGCATGTGTAGCCTGGGGAAAAAGCGACCACATGTAGGACACTGATGTCCCCTGTCACC
>JAAUYG010174900.1_pt1 | contig 14132 bp, 16 predicted proteins | sample 7278091 | NCBI WGS metagenome assembly JAAUYG01 (sample SAMN14350201, study PRJNA611818) | marine sediment metagenome | isolation source: surface marine sediment (0.6m) | place: French Polynesia: Moorea | collected 2018-08
CCAAGGTCTGGATTGATTCACCCGGAAATCCTGAGTGCTTCTTTCCGGGAGTCGACTGGTTGAGGGGTGGGTGTGGAAATAGCCCTGGGATTTATGTGCCCAATGCCCAGGGTCAGGTGTCTTGAATGTGAAGTGTCTCCCAGGATACATCACTGCACAACCAGGAATCCTTACCTATCCCATTCCCATGGCAACGCGAGACAGACCTTTGCGTTTCTATGGCTTCTGTAAGTGAAAACCTCAGCAACACATGTTCCGGTTTCCGCAGGCGAAATGACGACGTGCCTTTAGCCCCAACATGTGTCGTTTCCGTTGCTTCTGGAGGAATTTGTTTGAGTCTTTGCCACAAAAGGGCTTTACAAAAACGTTTAGGCCCCGCGGCTGAAAGCGGAGTGACCTTTGGGGTCCTTCTCTTTGTCAAACAGACGGTGTAACTGTCCTTAGGCAACAGGAAACAACACCCCTGTCAACACCCCACATCTCAGTGCCTCCGTGACGCTGATAAACGCCCTTGTTTGAATTGAACTGTTGTTGAGTCGAGGACAATCCCCGTGTCTTCGTTGCAAAGGTGGTTTGTTACAAGGGGCTGTCCTTGAATGTCTGTGAGGTGACACTTGTCACTCCCTCGTCACCTGTATGGCTTCCTTTCCGTTTGCATGAAGGATTTTCTAAATTAAAGACAAATTATATATGTGTCTTTTTCCACAAAGATGGTTTGCTGACAGGATGTTTTTAATTTTTTTGCCTCATGTGAGAAAGAATGTTTGAGGTAACATGCGTCTCTGTGTGTGCCAAGGGCTTTGCAGAATTTTAGGCCGCGCAGCTGAGAGCGTTGTTGCACCAGGGAACAAGCGATTCACTCACTGCTTCACTTTGAAGAGTCTGGGCCCCAAGCTATCTCTGTGTCGTGCTGTGAAGTGTATAACTCCTTGCGGGTAGTGTCGTGTGTTCGCAACTCATTGCTTCCTTATTCTTGAGTGGTTTGTTCATTGCACTTTAGCTGATAAAAAACTTCCTGTTCACGTTGGGGCCGACGCGCAAGGGCCTTTTTGTCGCTTTAAGGTCTTACTTCATGTCAAACTGTTTCCCCCTTGGTTGAAACTGTTGTGGACTGTCCTGTGTCGTTTTTAGGAGTCATGTCGTGCTGTGTTGCTTCCTCAGTTTGAGTGGTTTGGTTTACTGCGCTGTCGCTGATAAGTCACTTTCTGTTCACGTATGAACCGAGATAGCGCACCAAGCCCTCTCGTGTCCTTCACTCTCTATGGAGCCAAAGGCGGAGACGGGGACCATGAAATAGGTGGGGAAGGGGGGACAACATGATCAGAAGTCAGAGATCAGAAGTCTGACGTTCTAGGCAGCCCCGACTCCAAATTTTAAAGTTTCTGGCAACGTGCTCTTTGGGCAGCCTTTTTCTGCAAAATTGACAAGAACGCTTATCAGCGTCGAGGCCACGCAGCCATCAGTGATGAAGTATAATTGGGAGAAAATTGCGTCTGAGATAAGGACAAGTAAGAATATTCGATTGCCAGGTTTTACGCCAGGTCCCTTTGATTTACGGTTTATGCCCCAAATGGAAATACCATGTTTGGTGACAAGACGAGGGCGTGCTGTGATTACAACCATGGTTCAAACTGCGCTTCCTGGTCTGGTCACCATGCTGCCTGTATGAACTCAGGCGGGACCCCACCATCCACGCGAGTTGGGTTGAGCCACAGATGGCCTTGTGCACCGAAAGTCTTGTTCAAGCTGAATCCTTTGGCACTCTAAACACGTCAGTGCCCTGGCGTACAAAGGCAGCGAATGAATCAACAACAGTGATCAGACAAAACAAGTGTTGAAAATCAGACAAAACAAGTGTTGAACAAAGGTCCTTCAAATCTGTATTATCAAGCCAAGTCATGTGCTGCGCAGTGACTTCTTGTGTTGTGTCAGTGGACATGATTTCGTCTTTATATACAGAGTACTGAAATGTTGAGCCCCTAAATCCCGAAATGAGCACGTTCAAACGAAGTCCTGTTCATTTTGTTGTGGGGTCAACATTCACAATCTATCTACGCAGCGAATTCTTATCTCTCATCATAACAGCCTACTGCTGTGTTTTCGAGCCCTGATGTGTTGAACCTCCAACCAAATCCTGGAGCAAACTTTTGTGACACCAAAGGCTTTTGTTGGAGCAGACTGTCGTTCAGCCTCAGATTTTCGCCCCGGCCGGCCAATGCCACCCCCTTCTGACATCAATCCAGTTAGGATAAAAATCAACCCCCCAGGGACATGCCACCTCCCAATATGCCACCGCACGACAGACATGCCACCCCCTCCTGCAGCACCACGGCAGCAAAATGACTCGGCCTTTGTGACCAAGATTCAAGCTTGGTTGCTGGTCAACACTCGGAATCTACGCAGCGAGTTGTTATCAGTGGACGTGTTGTGCTATTGAGTTCTGAGGCATCAATCAATTCTGTTCTCGCTACATTGCATTCTCGTCTTTGTCTTTCTCTCCGTCTCTCACTGCTGAGTTCAGAAAGGACTCCGCTTCCGAAGCTACAAACAAAAGAGTCTGTTTTGCCACTATCTGAGCGCTTGTTCATGCTGCCTCAGGATAAATCCTTCTTTGAACCCGTCTGGCTTTTTTGGCTGCCAGGATGAAACTGGGGGGGGGGGCTCATGCACGTGGCCATGGTTGCCATTTTGATTGTCACAGACCCCACCCCGGCCAAAAATTTTACATTCTCATCTTTGTCTTTTTGTTCGTCTGTCGCGGCCAAGTTCAGAAAGGACTCGCAGCTTGCGTTCAAATCCGTTTGCTTCAATATGGCAAAAACGCAGAAACAAAACAGATCACCAGCAAATCCACGAGGCTTTGCTGTTTGATGGGAGTCAGGTTCTCCCTGCCACCAGAATTCAGTTCAGAAAGGACTTCATTCTGAACCCAAAGCTGCCTTAAATTGCAAACGAATTTCTCTCACCACAGTGGGGCTTTGAACTTTGGGTCATTTGGTGTGGGGGACAGGGACTCACAACACAAAGAAGCAGGTGCAGGTGATGCTTTGATTAGTGGTCCTGGTCTTTCTTCTCATCTGGTGATACTTGACATGCGGCTGTGCGCTCTCCTAGGACACAATGGGTCTTGTATCTATTGTGACACATGAAGTTCATTTTGGTGGAGCAATCAAGAGTTCTTTGACCGGATCATGGGGTGTTTTGCAAGTCCTGGTCTGATAGGCAGTGCAGCAGGACAAAACAGACCACCATGAAAACCAATCATACTTTGGCATTGATGGAGTCCTGCCTATGACGTTACACCGGATGCTCCCTGCCACTAGAATCAAGTTCGCAAAGGACTTCTGCTTCCAAAGCTGCAAACTGGAGTCCAAGAGAATCATCCAGGTCCTCATCTATGCTGTCTTCTCCTTGAGATTTTGAACCCTACTCAAGCAAATCTGTGCCATTAATGACACAACATTACACCAGTTTAGTTGGAAAAGGAAGTTCTGCTGCTTCTAAAGCTGCAAACTAGAGTCTGAGAGTTGGTCATCTGAAAAAAGAAGGGAGCCTGCCGCTGCTGGAAAGGCTTTTGAACTTCGCTGGCTTCAAGCTAAAACACATCTAGCCGTGTTTTGGGGTTCCGTCGGAGTCTCCTGTGCAGTTTTGGTAGGAAACACGGAGAATAACCCAAAAACTCGGCTGGATGTGTTATGAGCATGAGGCCTGCTGCCCTGATGAAACTGAACATCCCGTAGGACAACACATTTGATGGTCTTTGCCACGAGAATTCAATTCAGAAAGGACTTTGCCTTTCCAGAAGCTGCCCAACCAAACTGCTTCTTGTTTCCCGTTTCCTGTGAAGAAGAGGATCATTGTGATTGCACTGCGTTTACAAAAGGCAATTCGTTTCCTTGTGTTGTTGTTGATCGGACACTGTTCTGGACTTCTGTCTGGAATGGGTAGGCGTGAGAGGATAGAAAATCTAACTGCTGCCCCCTGTTCACAAATGGCACAAACGGCGGCAAAATCATTCTGATCCCCTCCCCCAAACAAGCAAACCTACAAGAACCGGTAAAATGGCGATGGGATGCAGGCCAGTGGTCGTGTATGACAACAGATGATTCAAATCCTGGATCTCCACTTGTGTACAATGGAGCACACCCGCAGTACGACAGCCATCAGAGCTGATGTCCTGTGTTGCAGAAAGGTTCACCTGGTACGGTATTGAGCTTTTTAATGGTTTTCCATTGACAGGACAGGACAGGACAGTTTTATGGTCCAAACCGTAATGTAATGCTCAGTGGTGCAGAGGGGTCGGTTGTCGGTTGCACTGAGATATGGCCCTGTTGATGTCGTGGACTCTCGAGTGAGAAACCCGCAGTTTGAGCAAATCCCTCTGTGCAGGGAGTCGTCCCTTCTTTTGAGTAGGACTTCAGAGTTAAGTTGATTGTTTGTCCCCAGGCAAGTGTTGGTCAATGCAGATGCATCCATTGCACAGACTACAAAAGCAGGCCAGGCACTTACAAGAAAAACGTTGGTGTTTCACTGGCCACACACGGGTGTGAGGTGACAAGTGTGACAGTCAGTACCCACACCAAGTCTCAGTGTGAACACAAAGGAATCACCACCTTGACAGGACAGAAGCTGAAATTTATACAGCTTCACCCCACTCGCACCCCCTCCCCGTACACAAGCGGGCTACTCTTCTGCCCTGCAGTTCAGAACTTCAATCTTGAACTGGCTTCTCGGTCAGTGGCGAACTCACCAGGGCTGTGACCACCTTCAGAGATGTCAGCTGCACTGAAGTAACTAACAAGCAGGAGCCCACTGCAGTGGTTCAAAACCCTCGCTTTGCATTGGCTGCACAGAAGTTTTGCTGACACGAAGTCATGCCCGTGAGGCTTTCCATCAGTCCAGCACTGACGGCCCTCTCACAATGCCCAGAGATGCACCCTGCGCACTCCTGTGTCTCTCAGTGCATCTGACAGGTTGAAGGTGAGTTTGTATCAAACACAGTACAGAAACGGGAAAGACATTTGATGATGACGCTCACAGGACAGGACAAATTGCTTGGCTTAGTCAGTGTGTTGAGGGCTGGCATAGTGGGGGAGGGTGAGGGTGGTGCCATGGGGTAGCAAGGCAAACAAGGGCGCTTATCAGCGTCGAGGCTGCGCGGTTCGCACCTGTTCCATACGGTTCGTGCATTCAGATCTGCATGAAGAAAAAGTTGAATTCATCTTTTCGATGTCCCGTAAATTTGCTTTTTGTTTGAAGCCAAACGTTAGGTACAAACCCATTCACAGGTGCTGAGATTGGATTATACGACTTTGACTGCACCAGTACGTACTCAGAAACACCAGGTCTCAGTGTAAACCCGTCTTCAGTTTGAGAATAGAGATGCCAACAGGTCTGTATCTTTGCACCAGTCGCCTTCCATGATTCCTTCCTGTTTTGGCTGCTGGTTGTTCCAAACACTTGTCAGTTGGGCAGGATGCAGGGTGCATGCAAATGCACACCCACCCCAAACACTTCCAAATCGCGCAAAGAACAGACAGACACCGTGCACTTGCAAGCATCCCCACACACAAGCAAAGGCAGACACAAGCACGCAAACACACATGCAACACTTGACAGAACCCATTCACAAGATTTTCACTCATGTACACACTCGCAAACACACACACTCAGACACACTTGCTTTCACCCAACCACACAAGCAGAAGGCAAAACCAATCTTTCAAAGTCATAAAGTAAAAAGTCCACAGGGCATACATACACTGAAGGGAGAGTCGGGGTGTAAAATCGATTCACCTCAAGGTGAAGCGCTGATTGTTTTGCATCATAACACCGATTGACTGCGCTATTTTTGGCAGCAATTTTCCTTCCTGGTGATTTGTCTTTCCACCGTGTTGCGAAAGATACATACTGCTTCTTGCAGACTGCAAATCAGGCGAAGCTCGAACAGCCCTGGTGCGGAATTGCTGCAGGCGGATTCAGGGAGCAGAGTCAGAAGCTTGAGAGACGTCAAATATTTCATTGTCACCACAAATAGAATTGTTTCTTGCGGAATGGCTTTGTTGCAGGCTTAGCTGGGTGCAGGATTCTGGTTAGGGGGACCCCAGACCCAAATCCACTGAAATCAGGAATTTGACTCTGGTGCGTGGTGGGGGGGAGTGGCAACTCTTTCAACTGCTTCAATGTTGCTGGAAGTCAATTTGGTTGGAGAATTTCCTGCAGGCAGGACAGACCCGAAAAGCAGAAAGTAGCGGACCTGATGAGAAGGGGGGGGGGAGTTAGTTTCAACGCCGAAATGGCACTTTTATCTGCGTGAACGAAACTGGCGGAATTGTCAACGACCCAGTGGTCACTCCTGTAAGAAAATGGGTCAGAAGAACTTCATGTTTTCCCACTACCAGAACAAAAGAAAACAATGAACACTATGTTCCCCCGTGCAGGAGCTTGATACGCCAACCCCTCTTAGTGTTGGGATAAGAAACTGATTTGGGGCCCGTTAGTTCATCGGCCGTCCAAGCCATGGACCATGAGAGCAGGGAGGGCTTCACACAGCTCAGGGAGGACTGCCACACAGGCTATTCAACCTGTCGGGACAAGAAGTCAACAGAATTCCAAGCTGGCCTGTTCCTCTGGCCTTTTCACACCAACACTCCTCACTGAAACGCATCTTCTTGGCATGTGCATCCAAAACACCAGAATTAGTTCTAACCTGCGAATTCGCACTGGACTCCTTGAGAGGTCAAAGATGGAGCTGCATTTCCAAGACAAAACAGGCGAGTAGTTTGGTGTGAGAACTCCTCAAGCACATGAGGTTGGCCTTGCGTTTGAAACAAACTAAAAGGTCCTTTGTTTTGACCACTTCCCCTGAGTATGGCCCCTGCCCTCCTGCTCAGCCACAGGGTCACTTGCCTGTTTCCAGCTGAGTGCCCGTGCCCCTCCTTGTGCATGACTTCGTGGCCTTGACGCTGACAAACGCTCTTGTTCTTGACCTGTTCTTGGGCCCTGCCCCATCCCTGCTCAGCCACTAGGGCCACTTGCCTATCTGCCAGTGCTGCTGAGTTATGGTGATGACTTCCAGACTTTCCAGTTCTATTCCACCGCAATCGCAGCACAATCACATAAACCACCGTTCCCGGGGCGATAAGAAAGATTTCCCTGCCAGAAATGACTCTCTCCATTGCTGGATCACGCTGAAATGCCGCAAGTCAGTGGACGGAGGGGCAAAGGAAGCCCCCTTCCACCCGAAGATATTTTGGGCTGTGCGGCCAGAAGTAGAGCGTTCCACATGAGTCGCTCTGCCGTCCTCGTTGTCGTGGTCGTGGATGGGACCCCCAACCACGTTGGGTATGTTCCCGCAGCCTCGACGCTGATAAGCGCCCTTGTGCCAAATGTGTCTCTGCACGCCTGACAGGAAAAGGGTGAAGAGGCCTTTTGCTGTGTTGTGCTGCGTTGCCCGAAACGAATCCATTCTTTGACATGCCATAACAGTTTTGGGCTTGTTCTCTGTCACAACACAGACCTAACTGTTTTACAGATCATATTTCAGGCTGTTATATTGGGTCCTTGACAAGATGTAACAGATTTGGGCTTGCTCATGCAATCACAATACAGACACAACAGTGGAATGGTGTCAGGCTGCGAGCCAAATTCGCAGCACGACGACACTGAATGCACAATAGTTCTGTGTTTGGTGACGAGGGACTTTTCTGACGGTTTCAGCTGTGTTACCTTTGAGGAAACAATGGCGCGTATCAGGGCCGAGGCTGGTGCTGTCAAGCTGCAGTATGTTTCTGGGGGAGGGGCAAATTTGCCGATGATAACAAAGATGAGGAGGGCAGTGTGAGCCTTGTGGACCACTCTCGTTTCAACCGCGCCTCCAAAACTGCAGATGGACCGGTCTTGTTCAAACTGAAAGACCGAACGTTCCAAAAACATTTATGTTTCTGTGAGCAGCAAACACATTTAATTGCCCACGCGAGAGTGTGACACTGAAGTGCTTGTTCACTCTGAAAGACCAGAAGCTCCCAACACATTTGACAGCGAATGAACAGCCTTCCTTTGCTTCCATTGTGCGTTGCATCATTCCTGTGTTGAAGAGTTGGTATCAGCTGCGAGTCTGTTTTGCTCAATACAAAACGGCTCTCAAGCTTTCATGTTACACAACGTAGACACTGAACATGATAAATACCTGTCATGGATCCGCGAGCTCAATGATTCAGACAGAAATTCACGGTCTTCTTCTGATGTTGGGGTCTGGGACCTCCGCCCCTCTGCCATTTTCCTGGGATTCAACCTTCATGACCAATCAAAAGTGAGGCCCTGTAAAATCCAAGGCTGAAAGTGGAGCAGCCTTTCGGAGTGACGGTTGTGTCGTCGTCGGTTGTTCGTTGTCGTGGAAGACACCCTCCCACCTCCACGGCTGGGGAGTGACGGGGGCGTATCCCACTAGAAACATGTCATCATCATCCTGACCATGCTGCAGCCAGTTGGACTGGCAACCCCCGTTCCCCCACTGCCCATCCAGGGTTGAGAACTCCACCCTTCAACACTGCACTGCAGTAACGCTGCGAAGTGCCCTTGTTTCTAAGCCTCTCCTCCCCTGTACCAACGTCCTTCAACTTCCTTCGCATTGGCGTCGATCAAACACATCTCAGAGATGATAGATTCTGTTCTGATAGGACTGAATCAATACACAAGCTTTATCATTCTGTTCACAATGTCGCAAGAATGTGTTTGGAGCATCCGGCATTTTGGCTTGAACAACCTTGGTGCGTCAGCGCACGTTCTGACTGGCCCCCGTTGCTTTCCTGAAATTGTGGTTTCCATTGAGATTGACTGATGTGTTTCAGATTTCGTGGCCTTCGTCCCGGTACCTATCACCCTATCTACACTGTGCACAGTGGCCGCTGGTCCAACATCACAGCCCAGTCTGAGCTGATTTACTGGTCTGTGGTCAGACCAGGTCCTTGCCTGGTTGTGCAGCTCAGAGCTGTTCTAAGGCTGATTTTCAAAAAGGCTGTAGGCCTGACATGAAAAGGCTTAGATTTACTGGTCCTGGTCAGACAGGGTCATTCCTCTGCTGTCAGCCTCACCTTAGCAACCTGCATAGCAACACTGGCAAGGTAAAAGACGGGCCTGGGTTAGCACACCCTGCGCTCATAGCTATTCCTCTTAAGCTGAATTTACAAAACGTAGGAAGGCATCACGTGACACAGCTTCTTTGATTCAGTGGTCGCTGGCCAGACAGTCTTCAGTCGTTCCTCTCACCCAAGCAACCTGCATAGCAACACTAGTCATGGGGAAGGACGCGTATCCTGGGGCGGACATGTATTTAAGGTTGCTGGCCTCAATTTGACTTCTGGGCTTTTCATCTGGTCACACTGGTCTCCTGGCCATTCCTCTGCTGTAAGCCTGAACCTGGATGTTGCGGAGCTTCCCACTGTCCCAGACTGATTGCAGAAGACATCTGAAGTGCTTCACATGATTCACTGGTATATATCTGGTCAGAAGAAGACCCAGGCAAACAACACTGCCGTGCTGAAGGCAGACCTGTCATGTTGACTCTAGAATGGCACAGGTTCAAGGCCTGGCTGGATGAACACGTAAAATCTCGCAGTGAATGTGACCTGCCTGGCAAAACTGCAGGACTGATTTTATGTCAGCCACAGTTTAGAGCAAAACCCCTGCTGGAAAACAGGCGATGAGGGCATTTGGGTCAATTTTCCTGACCAGACTTGGACCCCTCTGAAAGATTTTCAGACTTCCAGTGAGGGTATGGTCTCATGATCCTTTCCCCGGACCAAAACCCTATCTCACAAACAAAAGCACATGAAAGGCATTGATAGACCATTCCTATGATAACGAGTCTGGCCATCTATTTTTAGGCCTGCGAGATGCTGTTGCGACGCAAAAGGAAATTAGTACATTGATGAATAGCCGTTTCCCAGACAGGGCCTTGTCTGCACATATTGCGTACCTTGCGTGGTGGGGGGATCTTGAGGGACACTGCCTCCCTGGGTTGGAATGCCTTCTCCGTGAAAGACAATGGCAGGTCTGTGTTTTGGCCGTTTTCCAGCCATATCCTTGTCTGCACTGTTGTGGACCTTGAAATAAGGACGCTTATCAGTGTCACGGACGCTCATCATGCTTAAGGGTTGGGTGGTGGTGGGGGGGGGTCCCCATTTATGATGACGATGACAACAAGGACAACGAATGGCAGGGCGACTCATATCTGTCGCTCTGCTTTCAGGCGCGCGGCCTAAAAGCGGAGTTTTGTCCGAGAAGCGCTCCGCTCTTCAGACTTTGGGCCCACGTCCAGCATCCTGGATCTGCGCCTGTAATGCGATGCAGCCTGTATAATGGTGGCTATGCGAGTTCAGTGGTTGTTTTCCCTGGAGCTGCATAAATTCTGCTCGTCTCTCTGGCAAAAAAGCCTCTTTGTAGTTGTGATTTACGGAATACGTAACTAACCGTGATATGAGCTTCATTGGGCTTCGGCTGAAGTTGATGCACGTCAGGATTTGGGTATATAAACCAAAGCTAGACGCAACTGCCCTTCAAGATAGAGTGCTGATGTATTTGGAGCACATGCCTCTTCAGGCTCTCGACAAGAGCCTTGGGCCAAGTTCACACAGGACACAAAAGCAGATTTGCATGCATGTTTTCACACCAACTTGATGTTGCTTGCACGCTGTGTGAACACATTTGTTTGCAACAATGTATCCTATTATTTGCTTGATGCCTTGTGTGAGGTACTTACTCTGCATCCTGTGTGAACGAGACCTTATGGCCCCTCATCGTGGATGTGAAGCCACTGAGCAGGTCAGGCAAAAAAGCTCACCCACTACAGGCTCGAAAGCTAATATTTTAACACCTCGAGAACAATATCCATCGTATTTACCAAGACAAACAACAACGGAGAACAGAAGATTTGACCATGCACAATCACAGGCCCCCATTGATCACTCATTAACAGTTTTAGTTGGGAGTTGTTGAATCTTTTGTGGACACTCCTTGGGGACAATACACCTCATTGTCTCTCTCTTTCAATGGAATCAATCAACACCTCTGTGTTGAAAATACCATCGGTTCGCCATCCTCACTCTCACTCACGAAGGAGGGGGTGACAGACAATGGAGGGCAATGGCCTTTGTTTTCTGTGTTGCCATTGCTTTGAACACAGGATTGCAGGGATGACAGGCCTCACAACCGGACCTTTGGTCTTCTTGGACCTGGACTGCCTTCCGCTCCAAATACAGTCCCGTGGAATCTCGAGTGGAGATCTATTTCCGAGTGACAGTGATGGAAAGGCTGTGATGGTTTTCAAGGCCATCTTTTTGTGTTGTGTTGTATCTGTGTTGCACACAAACAGCAGTAACCAATGAGAAAGAGCTCCAACCCAGGTGACACGTGATCACAACAAACAGTGGTTGTGTTTTGTGTAAACAGGCACAGAAATAGTGACACCAAAACATAACATCATTCATCATGGACAACAGCAAAAAACTGGGGAAACCAAAAATTGTGCGTGGTCCGTTCTTCACTGTTCTTCCTGGGAACTCCACTAAGAAGGTGGCACTTGTGGTTTGAGAGTTTTAATCTGTGCTCTGTCGTAAGCAGAGGACCCAAGGGTCTGGACCTGAGGCTCCAGATGTGCAGGACTGGGGACCCACGAAACCCATTCCCAACTGTGAGACGAGAATTATTCGTGGCTCCCAAGTCTTTCAGGAGATTTTGGTAGTCATTCCCGAATGGTGAGAAATTGGAACAGTCCTACATCTCGCGTTCCCAAATATCAAGCCGCACCAGAACCATCGATGCACACCTGAACATAGCCAAAGACCGGGACACTCTCCTCAGTTCCCACTGAAGGAAGGCCGTGGACGTCCGTATCTGACTTCATTGACGTTCCTGATTGAAGACAGATCAAGCCACAGCATTCTTGAGCCCAGATTTTAGGCCTTGGCCTTGGGCTCATCCTGAATGGACACCTGGGTTTAGAATGGCTTGCTCTGCAGGAGAATGCGACTGTTATCAGTGGACATGCCTCTCTTCAAAACATGAACCTTGAACCACAATCTTGAAAGCGCACCTGAAGGCCTCTGCTATTCTGCCCTGCTCTGCTTCAATTGGAATGAGGCAGTAGTTGTCAGTGGGAGGTTTATTGGGCTAATTCAGTCGGCTTAACGTCGTCTCGCGGGCAAGATGCGACGGTGATCAGGTCGTGTATCTCAAACTAATAGCTCCCGGGGGACTGACAGTAGGCAGGTCGCAGGGTCGCAGATCCAGGTGTTTGGTCACGGATTGGGGGAGGAGGGAAACATGGACTACACCCTGAAATCACAACTCTCACCCTTTTCAATTCCAACTGCAATTTTACCCCAAAATGTACCAAGTGGACTGACAAATGCGGATCCAGCATTTTGTCACGGATTGGAGGGAGACAAAATAAGGGCGCTTATCAGGGTCAAGGGCGCACAGTCCTCAAAGCCCAGACATTGCATTGAGGACTCGAAAGGCAGTGGTAACACCACGGCGATTCCACAAAACCGCTCCGCTGGTGACTGTGCGGCCTAAAAATTGGAACAATGACCCTAAATGGTATCTTTTGTTGAGGCAGGCCAATCTGGTCGGCTTAGTCGAAGCCTGCAGGGACGCGTCAACACAAGACTTGACAGCTCCTGAGGGGCTTGGCATTTTGCAACGACCACCTTTGTTGTTGATTGGCCTTTTATCTGTGTCCTTGTATTGTGGAAGTCCTAAAGTCCAAGGTAGAAACTATCAGAGCTCTTGTCTTGGATGCAACAAACTGCTGTGGGTCAGACCAATTTACAATGCGCGAAACAAGTCACAAACGCACCATTCTCTCTGAATGACTGACATCAGAGGTACGGGCCTGGGGGCGTGCTCAACATACCAGTCAACACAAACGAAATCCGACAGACAGACAGACGGTTGACTGGAACCGACAGATACCTGGTTTTATGCAGCCCTCCGGGCAGTTGTAAACTATTGGTTGCGACTCGGGATGAAATGATTCGAGTTCAGGTACGGATCCGGAGTTTTGTTCCTCAAGTTGGTTTGACGGATTCAGGATGCTCGGGACGAAACCAAAGAATGATGGGGTGACACTGACACTGACCCGTAACCCACCTGCCACATTGCCCAAGTGCAAACGACAGTCTCCAAAAGGCCCCAAAAACACTGGGTGCAAAGGACAGGTTTGGCTCCAGGCTGTGGTCATGGACCCTGCAACCAAGTTCATCCCTTCAAGAAAAGGCCACATTCCGAAAAATAGAATTTCAACCTCGGGCGGATTCACCTCTTTAGAAATGGATGAACCCCAAATTTCGCAATTTCGCTGACTAGGACAGGCCTGTCTGGGCCCAACCTGACCACAGTCCTTGATACGTGACTGGAACAAATCACTGGGATTATTTCCAACACGGATAAGCCGGGAATAGCAAAGAAGATGGAGGTGTGCATGGGCAGCCAGACCCAGACCAACAACCTTCCTGATTGCGCAACATAGATGCGCACTGGATTTATGAGCCACAACTGGTGAGGAGAAAACCTGGAGGTTGATTCATTCTTCTTTCTTCCTTCCTTTCCCTCCCCCTCTCTCTCTCTCTTCTCTCTCCCTCACTCTCTCTCCCTATTCACTCACCACAGATTTTTCCTTTCTATTCGTCAATCAATTCCTGTCTCAATTTCAGTTTGTGGGGCAACCCTGAAATTTTAGAAACCAGGGTGAAGCTTCTGTGATGCACCCACGGACGGGGTTTTGTGCATAGGGAGGACTGGGGATGACTAAAGCCCCTCCTGTTGTCTGGGAACCGAGTCATTTGGGATCAATGATAAGAGACAATCCCAATCGACCCAAGTTGATCCGGATTTGGTCTGTTTAAGCAGATTTGTGCAGTGAGATCCACCAGAGGAAGATCATCTCAGACATACCTCTGAGACCTTTTGTCTGGATGAAAGGCATCTGCTCCAAGTAAAGTTCAAGGCCGATCTGAAGTTAGACCATTGGGTGACGCAACTCGCAATTTTTAGGCCTTGTTCCTGAAAACTGAGCGGCCTATGTGGGTCACCCTGTGAGAATATCCGGTTGATTCGCGATGTGCAAAAAC
>JAAUYG010090641.1_pt1 | contig 14130 bp, 7 predicted proteins | sample 7278091 | NCBI WGS metagenome assembly JAAUYG01 (sample SAMN14350201, study PRJNA611818) | marine sediment metagenome | isolation source: surface marine sediment (0.6m) | place: French Polynesia: Moorea | collected 2018-08
GATATGGTGGATAGGTACCTGTCAGTAAAATTTGGTGTCAATCCACTTGACGGTTTCCGAGAAAACGATGTCTACGGACGGACGACGGACGGATGCCCGCGTGACGACAGTAGCTCTGCTGTGCAGTAGCACAAAGCAGAGCTAAAAATACCCGGTAGGAAGATTTCATTGTATGTATCTTATTATAACAGAAAAAGACCGTTTTCACAAGAGCAAAGAATTCATTGTAACCTGTTATGCATGTACACAAGCAAAGAAAATTTGGCAGTTTTCAGGAAAGATGGAAGATTTGATTCAATAACTTTCTTATAAGGGAAAAGCAGCAGTTTTCAGGAAATCATGTTGTCTATGAGGCTTTGATCAAGTATTGGATTAACCTTTATACCAAACAGTGCACTGCAAGACAATGTTTAAGCATATAGACATGCTGCTGAATAAAGCAAGGCAATTAACTGAGTAAATATTTCTTTCAAGCAACATTTACAAAATATTCTTACAAGGTCACAAGAGCCTCTAAATGTTAAAACTACAATTCATGCAATTATGACTGAATAAATGCAAAAGTTCAAGCAAATTCGAGACTAATTTATTAAATGGAATAACTGGAAGTTGCAGATACTGAAGTTCAAATTTTACTGCATATACATGTACCCCTTTTGCTGCTATGTCAAATAACTTCAGGTTTATAAGTGTGTTTTCAATAGTATTGGCTCATTGAACCACATCTATCCCCAATTGCTAGAATCTATACAGTCACCACAGTAACAAATCTTGAGGCTTAAGGTTGATTCACCCTGGGCAGGCATCTGAATTCAGGGATAATGCTAATGGATTAATCACCATGGAAACATCCATTCCAACTAATCTATAGGGATTTGCTGAATGCCAAACAATGAAAATGCCCAACAGGAAAAATTGGACTTTGTCTAAAACACTATACTGGTTATTAACCCACAAAATTTGAAATTACTTTGATTGGATGTGTTTTTAAAATAATTTAAGGATTATTTAAAAAGTAATGAAATTGTCAACTGCCAATTGAATAACTAAGTAATAATAAATAATTATGCATATATTAAATTAGCTGAATTATGCATTGAAATGGGAATGTCAGTCTGTGGTGAAACCATTAAACAGAGACTCGTAAGTAAAGATTTTAGGACTCCACACTTTAAAAAGTAATGTTATAATATGTAGTATGAATGTAGATTGTTTAATTGTGTACTGAAATGAGGATGCTGCTTTGAAGTGAAGTCATTTTTGTCTCTGCTGGTATACCATATGTACATCCACATTTTCAAAGCATAAAATTTCCAATGCAAAGGTATGCACAGATAGCAAAAAAAAAAAAAAAATACCAATACCTGGTATTATTTATTGGAACAGTTTTTACACGTAACTATATAAGTACATTACTGAAATTTTTACCTTTTCCTGGAATGATTGCATGGACTTATAATGATTGCATGGACTTATTTATTAATCAATGAACAAAATTATTTACTATGCCAATATACATGTATCTATTAAACATTTTGCCAATATACATGTATCTATTAAACATTTAAACATTTTAAACAGACAGTAGAGCCTGTCTTGGAAGACCACCCCACTGGCCATATAAATATCGTCTCCAAGACCGGTGGTCTTTGGTGACAGGTTCAATTGCGCTGAAATGTGGGACCTTCTACCAAGAATATGTCGTCATTCCAGACAGGGTGTCTCTCATATCAGTGGTCTTTGGACAAGTTTCACTCGATATGTACATTCAAGAAATATCTTACAGTAAAAGGAATCATATGTGCCAATAGTATACAAGCATCTGTAATCGGGTGTATATCTACAAAGGATACAGGAATGATCTTAATTACATGTATAGATTTTAACCAAGCATATTTTACAACTAATACCAGTAATACCTGTTGAATGGAACTGCTTGTGTCGATGGTCTTTCAGAAGGAAGAAATGGAGGCTCATTTATAAAGACAGAAAGGAGACCCATTACAGATAGTATAATCTTCTTGCAAAACATGCCAGGGTCATAAATGTTATAGTGAATCCATGTTGCCAGAATATCCAATGATGAATCCACTATTTCCATGTATAACTATTTTTGTACTTCTTTTGTATTTATTTGAGCAAAATATCAACATTTTCAGGAAAATGGGCAATGGTGACGGTAAAAAATGCAAAGTATCAATGCATAAACACAGGCCAGCGGTTTCTTGACATCTTTATAAAATACTGTAATCAACATCGTGGTATACATGCAAATGGATCAGGTGGAGCAGGACAATATCTGCTGTTTATATGCAGTATTCCTGTGTGAAAAAATTACTTCTATCATGTTCTCAGTGGCATGCAAGAACCCAACTTCATTGATGGCAGAATATCTGTAACCACAGCTGCTTCCCCCCCTCCCTCCTGCCTACAAAAGACAACCCAAAATAATTCAGTCTTTGTTAGAGAGGTGTCCTTTGACAAGAGGAAGGATCACATGCATTTTTTATGATACTTGCTGCCAAACATTGTTGTCTTCATTAGAGGTGCCCTTAGCTAGCTCGGGGTTAATATACCATGATACAGGAACCACAATATGTTATCTACTACCAATCAAGTTACTGGGTAGTCAGCCCATTTAAAGGGTTTTCAAATTTACCCAGGGAATACAAAAATACAGGAGTTTCTTGTCAAAAATTCATGAACTGCCTTATAACTAGATTATCACATATGCTACATACATTTAACAGTCTTTCAGTGATGCAGTAATTAAGACAACCTATAATTATGGTTCTTTGCACATACTATGTGGGTGTCCCGCAATCCTTTTCAACTATAAATGTCATCCACTCTATGATGTCTATTTAGAAGATTAGATGCTACATTTTTCTTTCAAACAGCTAACATACTGCCGCAAGGTCTGCCATCGTCTGCGACAATTATTCCAAGTGCGCGTGGCTGTTCCTTTCAACAGAAAAGGTTCAGACAAGAAAAAGCCATTTCTCGTTCCCCTGTTAGGTGTCCAACCCCCATCTCTAGTTGTCGAGAATGGCACTTTAAAATTGTCCCCCTTCCCCGGCAAACATCCCACGCAGCTACACATTGATGTGTTACCATGGCAAAAAGGTCAGACCTGATGACCAATGGGCAGTCTTATTAACCTGGATAGCCCAGAAAATGTTACCCGAGAATGAGCTTTCCCAATTTTAGAAAGACCTTGAGAATTGCATGAGAGGATGCTATTGGTCAGTTTAAATACCTGTTGCCATGGATTCATTGCAGATGGCAAATTGCATATCAAGACAAACCTTGAATAAAAGTACACTACTTCTTTAATGTTTGAGACCATAGAGGCGGCCAGCCGCCACCTCTGGCCACAGTATCTCTGCAGCATAACAACCTTTTATGCATAAAATGATTGATGTAAGTGCAGGTATGATTTATAACACAGGGATGGACTATTTATATGAGAAGTGGGCAAAACTATATACTGTAGGACAATGTATTCAGTCTTCCTCATAACTTATCAAGCAGGGTTGCATGGAAGCTGTATCATGAACTGACCTGGAAGAATCTTGGTTCACAACTGATCAAATGTTATAAAAATTAAACTAAGGTTAATTCTTCTGAGTTAGGTATCTTTTAGTGCCTTTCTTTATCGAACTGTTCACTGGCAAAAAATTACAAAATAGGCATCAGTACATGCACCGGGAGTTAGGAGAAGAAACGGTAATTGCATAATCAAAAGGTTTGCAAAAAGAGGTATTGGATTTGGATGAACTTGAATATCTCTAAATTTCAATTTTATATTTTGCAATGAATGAATGAATGAATGGAACTAGTTTCTGATGAATTTTGTTCGGATACAATGCTTTCATATTACATGTATCTAGCATATTTCAGGCATATTATATTTGAGTTGGTCATACGTGTTCATACTATGGATGTGTAGGTCTCAAAACAGACGGTTAACCGATACTACCCCTGATGAGTCTAAAGGTCACTCAGTCGATACAGCAAAAAGAATCAATAGTTGTAAAGCTTCAAATGGTAAATCTGGGTTGGGAATACAAGCTCCCAGATTACCTTGACAGATAAAAAAACATTTCACCACAACATATACCAAGCATACAAGAAAAGATCAATGCAGTGCCAGAACTAGTCTTTTCAAAAATACCTCTAAGATCTCCTTTGGCTGGATATGTCACATATATCTTTTTTTGACAAAATATTTAATAATATGGTAATGATATTTGATAATTTTTAGTCTTCAGGTTTCCCTAACTCCCAGGGTGCAGAGTGTCATACTCAAGGGTAAACTGTTATTGGTAATATGATATTCAGAGTCATTCCTCGCAACTGCTATAAACTGCTTCCCATTTCCTGTTTCAGAGGCAAGAACGTTGACGCAGGGTCACTCTTTGTAAATTTGCGGATGCTTCATATTCTGGGGATGATTGGCATGCTGACCTCAACTAATATGATAGCTGTCATGTCTGGTCAATAAATATCTTGGGGAAAAGACATACACCTATATGTGCTGGTATATGCATATATTCCTCTCAGAACCGATTTTATGTAGCTTTGGTGCAGGATATTTTTATTATTAAAATTAAAACCACTACAGTACTCTTAATGGTACTAACAGTATTAAGTTTAGCATTATAATTTAGAGCATAATATCCATCTATTTTGTTTTGCTTTATTACAAACTACAAGAAGGACTCACGGATAAAAAAAAAAAAAACAGTACATGGTGGTACACCTCTAAATGTACATATATCATGTATATATATGCAGCATATCTATTCAAATCTTTCCCAGTTTATGGGCTTGACACAATGTTGAAGTGCTGAAGAAGGCACATTCAAATAAGACTCATCTATGGAATACATGTACTGGCGAGTTAGTTGTATGTGTATGGCATAAAGTTTCATAATGTCACATGGTGTTTTGCCAATTTTAATGCCACTTGTAACATGTGTAATATCATGGACTCTAAGATGAAAACATGCCGAGTTGACATCACAGGCAACTGTGCATGCAACTGTGATGAGACAATTTAAGTAATTACTGGAGTATCTACATTTTTAAACATCTTAACTCAATTAAATAACTCAGTAAAAATTTACGATCTTATTAATATAAAACGTACTGCATAGAAATCGGTGACAACTGCACCCTAACATTGCTAAGCATATACGCGTAGCATTTTTGCAGGCACATAAGTGGCGTGTTGACCAAGTGAAAAGTTAAGCTCAGCTTCAGCTCGAGTGGTCAAGAATTTGAATCCAGTTTTTTCTTCCATTTCATTGGTTCGTGTGCTGCTTGGCCCAGTTTAGCCAATCACTACTTGTGCAGAAAAAAACACCAAAATTGATTGCTTCATTTTGTAGCTGGCACATAATGTTATAACCACAGAATGTATTAAAGCCTTCAGGATGAGATTCCCTAAGCTCAGCAAGTTGGATTATGGTACATAGGCTGACAGACTGCATGAACAGCCTCTTCTCTTGGATTACTGCGGAACAAGAACACTTTTTTGTCCCTTGTAACAGAAACCATGTTACACACAATGACTGCAAGAATGGTGTCAATGGCACCTAATTATTAACACTGATGGTTCCATTACAAGCCAATCTTTTGCAGCCAATGATAGTAGGTGAAGATAACTAACAGATAATGAAGTTTTAAAAAATGTTTACTTAGAATCGGGAGATATTGTAAGCAAGAGCCAAATAAGCAGTTTGCCAGCAATATATACACATTTATATGCTAAATGGTAGTATGTTAAATAAGAATAATCAGAATGTAACGTTCAATATATTTTCTCAGACCTGTTTATATTAAATGTAATGTTAAATAAAGCAACTTATTTATGTTAAAGTTTAGGTTAACTTAATTAAGGACAAAAATATTAGTTTCACCTTGTTACATGAATAAAAGAAAATATATGGACATTATTGGTCCCTTGTATAGACTAAAACCTAAAGCACTCATTTTTATTTAGTCAAAAACCTTCAGTATCAATATTTTTACCAAAGCATTCATTTTTTTCTTTATTACCGGGCTTATTGCAGCAAATAAATTGGAGAAAAATCCCAAATGAAAATAGAAATTGGACGGAATTACCTCGTGTCACAAATGAGTTGTGCATGCTACAAAGTGGATGGATTTTTTCACCATTTTTATTTGGCCATTGTCAGATGAGTAGCAGTTGTAACCCTTCCCGGATATTTATGGAGATAATGATGACATTATACTTTGCGGAGAACCGTGTGTGCTGGAGCTTGGCAGAGCAAGATCAGGCAAGCAATCTCAGCTTTATAACCAGGTTGAGGGCCCAGGGAATATTACCAGGTGATGGATGGTAGCACTATGAATCTGGATGCAATCATTTTTTTATCCTTGGGCTCGATTTGTCCCCCATCTTTCAATTTTTTTAAATCAAGTAAACAACATGATTTTTACATATACCGGGTATGAGGAGGTGTGTCCTATATATCTTACTTATGTGTCACACATCACACTTATATCCCATTTGTGGGACATTTGATATTATCAAAGAAAATACTTAAAATTTACTAAATTGTAAAGGTATGGATGTTAGCACTTCAAATAAAGGGTAGATATGAAAGTCATCACATAAGAGTTTATTCGTAAGTTTTAACCACATATCCAAGGTGGAAATGTAATTTTACAAGGCTGAACATACAACTTCTGTCAGCATGCACTCAAGGATGACAAAGTTAGCAAGACAAAATATGCTTTTTTAAAAAATAAGAACCTTAAACATGTATAAATCCAAAAGTGACTCCTCTAGACCATTTTTCTTATACTATTAAAGCCACATGTAGTTCCGTGACAAGACTGATTCCCTGTGTCTACTACCAGTATACATGTAAGTCTGCATCATAAAGAAAGGTCAATAAGCAAAGCATGTTACAGGTTAATTAAGTTTTTGCTATGGAGTTGCTTTTTCTCCCAAGCAATTGCGTGCTAACCAAGTAGCTTGTCTTCCAGTGTCCATGTGTTTTCAATGGGCATTTTTTCAGTCTCCACCCTGTATCCAATAGGTTAGAAAAAAGAGATCAATCTTTCTGTCTATAATGTTGCAAATGTCCAATTATCTACACAGTTAGGCACAAAAGACCAGTCTCAAAGAAACTGAACCGTTGCCATGGTAACAAACCCAAAGCAACGAAGCATATATTGATATACAAAGAAGTTTCGGAGGATCCTTTTTACCAATGCTTTAAGGTGAAAATCGGAAATCTATTGATATGCATTTGTGATGTGGAAAAGAAAAAGAGTTTTTGCCCGAGGTCTGAACCTAGCTAACAATGGCAGTGTTTCTTTCACGCAGCCAAATGAAATAGGGTTCGAGAGGCCCAGACTATGGCATTATCCTTATATACAATTTCATGTATAGATGTGAATTGAATTGCAGGTAGCTACATGTACATGTATACTGGTGCATGTATAAATACACCTGTGTTTTGGGATAATTGAAGGAGCCCCTATTATACAGTAGTACCTCTATTAGTGGGTACTCTCAACAGTCAGGCCACCCTCCCTCATGTGTTGAAAATTTTTGCTGTTGCTACTATAAATGCATTTATTTTTCCCTCTCACCAAAGGTCACCTCTCTAATGTGGCCAACACTAATATCTCAGCAAACAAGGTGTCCTTATTAGAGAGAAACTGTATGTGCTATACACTAGCTGCGGCAAACTAGTACAACCACTACTGGCTACACTGGGAGTCCCTCCCTTCTGGATCCAGAAGGCAAGGGACTCTGTAGCCTCTTACTGGCCAGGCTACTAGTTCCACCTCAGCTACATGTAGTGTATAGTACATATCACTGTACATGTATATGTATCACAGGGGCTCCTTAATTTATCTCAAAACAAAGGTGTAATGCATGTGTCGCCATCACAGTCTTTTAGACTAATACTTTGCATATCACCATAATCATATACAGTACAATGCTTATGTAATGACACAATGGCATCTGACAAAGATCACAAATTGGAAATTAATTAGCAAGTAATGTTTAAATTCTAACTTGTGTACATTTATTAAAAGGGACTCTGAATTTATAGTATATATCATGTCTCATTTCTTAAATGCATTTCTGATCTACAAGTCTACATTAAAATAAGACTGATATAAAGTTCTACAGAAAAAAGACTTTACAACAATGTAATACAGTAACTGACCATGCCACACTATTATTTCAAATGCCTGAATTTAAAATGAAGAATACATTTTAAAACTATACAGATGCTGCATACATTCTAATGATGGAGCCTACATGAGCGTGAAAAACTGGAAGTATCTATTTTCCTACCTAACCCAACTGTACATAACATGCTGTCATATATTGCATAATGTATTATTTAAATTACCCTGGGCCCCAAATGTGCAATATGTACAATAGCTTATGTATATATATATATCCATTCTTGGGAGAGCAGAACATGACGGCAGCTATTTCTACATACACAATGTATTAACTTACCCGCTCTGGTAGCCTCTATAACCTCTCCGACAAGGCTTCGGAAACGATCTAGCATGGCCATTATTAAATTTTCAAAACAGTGCTCAGGCGTCAAGCTTTTCAGGATATCGACTTTCTGCTTAGACACAATTGAGTGTAGATGTATACAAGAAAATCCACGTTTGTATCCATGCGGCCTGTTTTCAGAAAGATAGAAACTCCGCCCAGCTCATCTGCAGCTCAGACAGGGAAGTGCTCAAACCCCCAAGTCAATCAATCATGCTATCAAGGAATTATCCCACAAGGCGGTGACACTTCACCGAATGCTTTCATGGTTCATTTGTCATCCAATCCCTTTTCAGTATCGTTCATACAGCCCTCGACTGTCGTGCCACTTTTACATTAACAGACTGTTACTGACACTGGCAGCACCCAGCAGCAATTGAAATATTCTGCAACTCAGCACCAGCTGATTTATCAAATATTAATCCACGGCAACTGACTGATGAACGAATGCCAAGTTTCTCGGCAAGCCTCGGGTTTCCTCTGGTCTGGCGGCGGCCACGCTCTATAAGGCTCAGCCCATGTGCAGGCCTTGGAAAATCGTGTGGGATCAAGGAACTCTCGAGACGCCTTCTCCGATAGCTACTCTTGTAACAATAGGCTGTGGCACCGCTGTGACAAAACATGTATTGGGTTTTATGCAGGACAATTGGAAAAGGTCGGCAGGCAGCACTAGTCATGGCCAATCTGGACTGGCTGCCGCTTACTGCTGCGTAGCATTTGCTGCATTTACTGGGGTTCCCATGTGATCAGCAACGACTAGGGTCTGGCCTCCTGTCCTTAATGAGGGGTTGGGGGGAGGGAAGGCCTCCAGCCTGGATGAGGGAGCTAGGGTAGGTATCGTATGTAGCACCATGTAGTGCCAGCGACATGGCACTACTGCGGTCCTTAAGGAGCCCCAGAGCTAAGGAGACATTTGAGATATCAAGGCAGATGACAGACGAAGGGGGAAAGATGCCTTGTCACTAATGTACTGGCAATGGCAGCTGCCATTTGGGAAGGCTTGAAGTTACGGCCGTAGCTATTGAGCAAATGTCTGGAACAGGAAGAACAGGAAGCGATTGCTCCTGACAGAACAGAAAACCGAACCAAGAATCTTTGATGGGTACTGGACCGCACTTGGGGATCCCGGTCATAGATCATGCCAAGAAAATGACATCACAGTAAAGTCATTTTCCCCTCTTCAAGCTCCTAAAAGGGACACTCCTTCCACGGAACAATTGTGTCGTTATTGCAGAGAGGAATCCTTTGGTGAAAGGGAGCATCATCACATGCATACATGGTACGTGCTGTCAAGAATTGTGTCCTTTCTAGATGGGCGTGTTTTCTCTATAGAGAGAGTCTGGGTGGGATCACTGGACTCTCTCAACTGAATGGTGATCGGAGAAAATCTTACAAAAATCTTAAACACTAGCCAGTTATACTAGCTAAGAGCACCAAGAGGAACCTATATGCTCCATGTTCAGGTCATGAAATTGGCCTACATGAATGATCAGGAAAAAAAACAACACTCAACCAAAAATATATACCCCAGAGAGTAAGTACAGAATGGAAGGCATTTGAGCATCACATACCATATGCTGCATCATTGTGTCAGATACAGTATGTCATATATCAAGATTTGAATCATATAGCAAAGATTCTTTCTTAGGTGTCATCAATTCGATTTCTTGCTTTATGGATGCACCGACCCGATTTTTCAAAAAAATAAAAAGAAAAAGAATTTTATTTCAGCGGAAATTCTTTCTTTTTTTCACACCCCGAATGCTCTCTAGGCATTTCCTGTGTTTTCGTTGTTGAGACCGGATATATGTGCTCAAGTTAGAACTAAAATCTGGCTTTACATGATCTACCCGGTACAAATAATTACCTTAACTTCAGCAACTGCGTAAACAGTACTACAGCACAGAGTAAAGTGAAATAATGCTGGCTGGCTCTGCATGGGTTTTAAGTAAAACCAAAACATTTTACTAATATATGTGCACAACAGTAGATATGTAATTATTAATCGAAGTAACATGTTAGACACTCAAGCCTGCAGTTGCAACTTTATATCCCTAAAGTCTTTTTTTTTTTTTGCATATGTGTTAGTAAAAATAAAATTGCAATAATTTTGATGTTTCTGGCCATGGTACCATCCACAGATACCAGTAAAACATCTTGAAGTCCTGGAATTATATTATACATATTTCTCTAGAGACTTATTATAGCCATTAGCCAGATGAGCAGGGTGTATATACATCCTCTGCCCACACACTGATGATACTGTGTAATATGCTTGTAAGACTCTGGAATGGGAGGTATTCAACAGCTTTGGCTTCACATTGTGTCCTTATAACCATAGCCATGCACGGGGAGTCGCCGGGATATAGGATGGGCGCAGCTTGGCAATGGCAATACTTCACCACCCGGTGGCATTAACGCTTCCCACACAACACGGCACAATTATCCCCGCTAACTGATGCTTAAAAGATGGGAAGGTGGCCATTGTGGAAACACGGGGGAGTCAGCCGAGGCTGAAACATTGGATGGTCATTCAGGTTGCTTGTGACCAGACCTATTCTCTCCCTTCTCCCCTGAAGCCTCACTGCACCAATTGGAAGCGTGAATGTTAAATATAGCCTGCATCAATGAGTGGTTGAAAAAAATATACCTGACAAAAGCAATCAGGGTCCAAGAGGTAACTCAAAGTGAAACCTGCTTCAATTTTCCTTGAAGGGTTATTTTTTCCCAATCTGATGGATCCAGTATTTAATCACAGCCTTGGCACCAATAGGAAGTGAGGCACAAACAAAAATCGCAACACGAATATGTTATTGGTTTCATTCAAAAGCCAAAGTATCCTTGGTGATCATGCACCCTGTAGCAATTCACATTTTGGGCACATGAAAGCATTCACCAATCATAATTAGTAGCCAATTTGTGCATTCCCTTCTTTAGAGTATCTCTGATGCATTTTTATGCCAAAGGTTTAAAATATACTGGTACTTCCTATCCTACGGGAAGTACATAGGTACATTTTCCGTGCATCATTATGGGGCCCTGTAGAAATTGCATGATTGGTGAATGACTACCGGTATATATCTAGCACGTGAAATGTTCTCTACATGACCAGAGTGCAGGGTGAAAAGGGCCGTCCACACTCTCATAATACATTATATTTTGGTGATAAGATTATTTTTTTTTTGGCGATTGGTGATTTGGGTCAGAGAAATCTGGTGATCTGGCCCGGTTGGGAGGGGTATATACTCCCCCTTATCCTGCCTTCTCCAATGAGTGCCCTCCACCCCCCCCACCCCCCCCCCCCGAGGAGGTACAGAGGGAGATAAATAGAAAGTTTATTTTAAACTTGAACTTTGTGTCTTCAGTAAGTCTAATATTAACAAATGCTACAATGTCATAATGGATTATTATGATTTTTGTAAATTTATTATAAAATGATTTTTGTAAATTTATTATAAAACAATCTTAATTACTCAATTGACAATTCTGTAAATTTCGCCAATACTTCACCAGCAAGACACCAGCATCCACTAGGAAAGTATAATTTTGAATACTTAGTGTGTTTTATTAGAACATAACCTGAATCTCTGCTTTATTGGGGTACTGGGGAGGCCAGTGACATATGCAAGACATATACATGTATTGTGATGTAATGGTTTGTATTACGAGGTACTCTATGTAGCTCTATCAATTACTCTAATACACCTCTATCAGTTATTCTCTACTGCTGTATTAAAGCTATATGGTCACAGGTGCCACCCTGATGCAGTAAACGGACGTGAAGGCTGCAAATCCAATGATTAAGGCCCAAACCATATTTCACTCCACTGGCTTGATCTGCCAAGTGTGCCAGTCAGTCAGTCGAGTTCCACATGCAGAGCTTCATTTGGTGTTCATGGGATTACAATGGAAATCAATATTATCCCTGACACGGGCGACGGATAATTTCTGAGATGGCAATGCGGAGGCGACTCGCCACTAACGGGCGCGGCACCGCAATCTGTGTAGAGTATCAGTTCAGGTGGGTGTTTGCTCAAGCAATATATCAAAATAACACAGATAATGGATGAACTGGTCTCGGAGCAACTGGTATTAGCAATCTCATGAATATTCACGATTTGGAGACATCTGTTGCGCAACCTTCGAAGAATAATGCTGATTTACTGAAACTTGAAAGCGTGGCAAATACCACCTTTATCCAACAGTATTTTGCAAGTTATTAGTAGTAATTTGGCAGGTCTGACTGCATTCTTGGAACTGCATCAAGTGACTAATCCACAGAAAAAATATATCATCCGTATTTTGATAAATGCGTGCATCCTCACAGAGTACATGTATCACGATTGATAATTAATTCAGTTTGATAGAAGCAGACAACAATTAGCTCTTTTATAGAAAAGACAGTTTTGAAAACTTTATAACAATCCCAAATTGACAGAGGACTGAACTTTATATTCCTTAAACTGCCTTCCTACATGGTGAATCGACTCAATCAGCCACTCGACCAGTCATTGAGTCATGTTTTGTCGGTGATCGACATCAATAATGGACAGAAACCACCCAATTTTAACATCTTTGCTTTGACATAGACAGAGATTGAACCTGTGACGACCCCTTGGACCCTTAAGGCAACTGCGCCTTAATTAAGGCGACTGCACCTTAATTATAACCACTAGGCTCTCCAGCCACTCAGCAGCTCAGAAACCGTTCCAAATCAGGAAGTACTGGGCACATTATGAACTCTGGATAGTACTGGTAGGCCAGAAGATATCCAAAAGTTACCTCAGCGGTTAAAGAAAAGGCCATAAACATACATTATGGTCTGCTTGACCTATAGCTACTAAATTGTAAGCAAAATGCTCGCAAAAGCCTTAAGCTTCCACTCAAGAATAGTGTTTGCGACAATAGACATTGAAACATTTTAACATAGATGCTGGTGTCAGTCTCATAGTGTCCGCAGTTTTGTGATGTTTGTGACAATGCCAAAATACGACTTTCTTTTCCATGCCTGCATGTACAAATTCGCATTCAACACTGCACTATACATGACAATTTTAGAACTAAACATTATTTGCAAATTATCAATGTTAGATGTTACATTCTTAACATTTAAAAAGTCTCTTTAAAGGGAAATTTAGCTCAGAATGTGAGTAGGATACAGCTTGTCACTCACGTGAGAAACATATTAACTCAAATTTTGACTGGCCTCATTGAGAGGATCTATTAATATTATGTATCAAAGTGGCATATCTGTATTCATATTACTGTAAATTCATTAATGTTTGCGGGGATTTATGTTTGCGTTTTTGAAACAAACCCATGTTTGCGGGGATTAATATTTGCAGTTTAGCTCAGGTCTAGTTAATTACCTACGTACCTAAATTATGTTTGAGGGTATTTATTTTTACCATTTTAATGTGATCGTGAAAATCGCCAAATAAATCCCTTGCAAACATTAACCTTTTCACCACTGTTGCCCCCTGCGAGATAGCTATTTGACGCTGCAAATCCTAACAAAACAGCTCCCAAACCCCAGGCTCCCCAGGAAAATCACTGATAAC
>JAAUYG010021841.1_pt1 | contig 14129 bp, 7 predicted proteins | sample 7278091 | NCBI WGS metagenome assembly JAAUYG01 (sample SAMN14350201, study PRJNA611818) | marine sediment metagenome | isolation source: surface marine sediment (0.6m) | place: French Polynesia: Moorea | collected 2018-08
AAATTATTGCTTCCACGTTTCGTTGGTTATTTTTGCAGCCTACGTGGATGACCTAAGCTATTCTACGTGGCAAGTAATTCTTTATAGTGTGTAGACATCGCAGGGACATAAAATACTTCCAGTGCGTGAATTTTAAAACTGTCACCGTGGGCTATCCAACTCTGCTCTGTGGCGTTTCCACAGCCGATAGGTGACCAGTGGATAAATGTCGCAGACTGGGGTTAAGTAGGTTATAAATGCATGTCCGGGGCCAGGTAAGACCTTTCCAATGATATCTCACTTGACCTCATATCGGACATCTCCTCAGATATGACTCTCCGAGTCACCTAGTGCTGGTTAATCCCTATGAGAGTAGACCAGTCTTAATATAGGGGTGTTCAGTTGCTTTTATACAGATTTCCTTCCATACTACATGTATCTATGGTAAATAATATCCCATACCCCTAACACATTTTTTTAGCCATCCCCTTCCCTGCGCTTGGGAGATATAAAAAGATTGCTTTTGGTACAGGGCATAATTTTACTCTTAAATTTAATACTGAGTAATATATACAGATATAGAGTTCAACATGTGTACAGTAAATTAAGTTCCATCTGATAGGACATAGTAGGAGCATATTTGTCAAAAGTTGCAGTTGTGAACTACATGAGCATGATGAGTTCATTCAGAAGGCGCATTCATGAGGTTGTCATTATTTTGCTGCTTTAAACATGTTAAACAAGAATCACGTTGCATATGCATATTTAATAAAGATGTTGACTTAAACACACCTCATTTCTGCATTTAATCAACACAAATTTTTCTCTTGTAACACCCCATGCACCTAGTAACTGAGAATGTTGAATTGGACTTAGTGGAGGCCCGTTCTCACCAGAAGTTTCACAGTTACGGTTAATGAAGTACATGTATTCCAGAGCAATGCAGTGCATATTAATATTCACGTCAACAGTCCGCAAGTGGATTTCTTAAACAGTCCCCAAGTGGATCTCTAGCTTAAACTGCCATGTTGGCAAAGGTTGACACATTGCATACATTCAAGGGCCAGCTAGCATTTGGCTGTCCCTTGTGTAGTTGTGGTGCTAATGGACTCATTCCTGAAGGTGTTAACCAGTATGGGGCTTTGACAAGCCATCACCCACACAGTTCATATTTATGTTTGTATAAGGCATGTACATGATGTAGGGACACTTGCATGCATATCACCTATATACTGGTCCATCTCTTAAAGGACACCAATGGACACCTCTTTAATAAAGCCAGAGTTACTTGGCAGCAAGTACTATGAAAGCCTTTAATCCTCCCTCTCACCAACGGACAACTCTCTAATGAGGACAGAGTTATTTGGGGAAGGGGTGTCCCTATTAGAGGGGGACTACTGTCTCTGTATTCTGTATATACACATGATACACTAGTGAGGCACTTATATATAAGTTTTAAATAGCATCAAACTCACATACTGTAAAATAACTAGTTATTTAAATCACAGTACATTTCAGGTAACCATGCAGAGGGCCGCGAGAATGAAAAAGGAACTCCAGATAATTGAGACGAGTCCCCCACATGGAATTTCATGTTGGGCAAAAGATGACGACGTTTCTCATCTTGAAGCAAGTAGGTATAACGCTGAAATTATTCTGAATCGTCTGTACATCTTCTTGGTTACATACAGCTCCATTTGTCATACATTGTGTTTGGTATTTAACTGTTAGTCCTTATGCTGTGGTTGATTTATTATTTAATAAACATATTTCAGAACTTCTTGGAGGGGAAGGGACTCCATACAGTGGTGGTGTGTTCAAGTTGGATATTCAAATTCCAGAAAGGTAGGCCAGTTGGTATGGACTGAATTTGGCTCTCTATGTTGCAGTTGTTGCTATCGAGTACTAGTAATTTAATTTTAAGGTTCCCAGAGAGGCTTTTCTGCTGAAAATAATTTCTACCAGTAATTATTTGACATACAACATTGCTTTGCACACATATCATGCATATTACCGGTAGCACTGATTATTCCCAGATGCAGAGCATATACATGATATGGTACCAGAAGTATACAGGCTGATGATGTTATCATGGTTATATATTATACTGTTGTGAAAATATTGAAATACCAAAACATTCATGGAACGTCGACCCTTTATGTTTTGTAATATCACATGATACATTCATCTTTGTCTTCGCATAAAAGAATCTCTTGCCTTTATCATGAAATAAATATTATTTGGGTTTCATCACATGCTAGTTTCCAATGAATGCTTAATGCTAAGCATTGCCCTGTACATACATTTATGTGACTATTTTTGTTTGTGTTGTTTGTCTCTCAGAGCAAGGACAAACATTGCCCAAATCACCTAATATTAGGATAGAGTTAGCATGGTAAGCCTGCTGCTTAATGATTACAGTACATGTACATGTATTTGGTTTACATGTACATGATGTATGCATGACATCTGTGAAATGACAACCTTTTTCAATGTTATATTAAATTCCAGGTACCCATTTGAGCCTCCGAAAGTTAGGTTTGTGACCAGCATATATCATCCTAATATAGATACAGCCGGACGCATTTGCCTCGACAGCTTGAAAATGCCCCCCAAGGTGATGATCATTTATTGACAATTACATTATCAATGACTAGTGTCAAGAGGAACAATAAGCCAGTAGAATAAACAACTGATCATGTTACTATCATGTTACTGTAGTGATTTTGATGATGTATTTATCATGTTTATAAAAGGATAGTCGGATTGTCCAGCTTATAGCTTGAAAATGGCATTAATTTTATGTAAGAAGCATATACTAACTGAATGCTTGAAGAATTCCTTCAAGTTAGCATGATTGTGGTCACGAAATTCATTTAATAAGTTACAGGAAAAGATGACATGTACAGAACACGTGTAGGTATCTTTTTACTTTCAAGTGAGTTTACAAACTCTGGCATGTGCAGGGCAGTTTAGGATTTTGCCAGTGTATTAAAAAGATCTTACAAATGATTGTACACATCCAGTTTGCGGAGAAACATTAATAGTTATAGTTTACTATATTAGCAGGCTCTGTTGGGATCAAATCAACTTGTAAGTATCCATACTTGTAATTTTAGACTGTGTATGATATTGATATTAGCCACTGTGTCTACATAAACATTATAAAGTAGCAGTGAGTATTTTTGTTTAATATACACCAGGGAGCCTGGAAGCCTGCCCTGAACATTTCCACCATCCTGACATCTATACAGCTACTGCTGGCAGAACCCAACCCAGAGGACCCCCTCATGGCAGAAATTGTAAGCAGTAAAATATCTAGCTGGAAAACATGGCTTCGACAGCAGCTATCGACGTTTTCAGATTGACGTGTCGGCCCCAGGGGAGACACTGCCTATATAAAGTAGGGCTCCACATGGGTCCAAATAATTTTTGCGATGTCGCACATCACTTTTTATTTTTTCCCTATGTCACTTTTTATAACACCTTGACGTCACTTTGTACAGTTTTTATAAAAGCCCACGTCGGACTTCTAAAACTTTTAAAGTGGCCCCATGTCGCACTTCGTTTTTTACCCATGTAGAGCCCTTAAAGTGGTAGGGGTGTGCCACTGACACCCTGCATGGCATAGGCATTGTGAGAGAAAAATGAAAATTCTGCCAGCATGTTGAGAGTAACTTATGGGTATCTTCTTAACTGTAGCTTGTTCTGCAGCCGCCGGCAGACTGTAGCAGCCACCAGAAAGGCATGTAAAGCTTTTCTATTACGGAAGGGTCAGCATGGTCAGTGTTCGACATTGCTGTGCAGAAATATTTGGATTTATTGTCATGAACTGCAATTGCCATAAAGCAGGGGATAAATTTTACGGGCATAATCAAAGTAACAATATTTTTCGCAGGGACAATTTGAGAGTAAAATGACTGAAAAGAGAGTCATTTCCGCGGCACATACCTGCACTACTTGCTAAAGAAAGTGCCTTCCCCGGGGTGTCAGCCGCAGCCACCTGAGGACATTGATAACTGCAGAGCGAAGGAAGCCAGGTTTTCCGGCTATGAAACTTCCTACTTGTTACCTCAACAGTAGTATCATGAGTATAGCAGACTGTAGCAGCCACCAGAAATTAAAGGCTCATTCGATCAAGTCCGATATATGATCTCAGTTGGTACCCAGTACAGTGAAAACTGTCTTGAGAGACCACTGCTATGAGACCACCTGTCTTGAAGGACCACATATTCCTGGCAGAAGGTCCCACATTTCAGTTCATTGAATCTGTCGCCAAAGACCACCTGTCTTGAGAGACCATAATTTTATGGGCAATTGGGCAGTCTTTCAAGAGAGGTTCTACTGTAATACACAGAACAGTGCAAACACTAGTCTTTAACACTGCTACACCCTGCATTACAGCAGGGTCCAGTTTGTTGCTGGAAAAATTATCTGCTTTCCCTTTAGGAAAGAAACAATAATCAGCTTCACATTAACATAAAATAATGAAATTAAAGTGTTTCAGGTCAAAAATTGCACATGTACAGTATGTTTACTTGCTGCTGAAGGCCAGATTTTCTCTGTGTTTAGTTGAGTGTTATGACCATTGCTTCTGTTCCTATTGTACTCTCGTGCTCACTTTTTTGCAATTCCAACATTTAAAATCTGAAGAGGAAACTTGCACTGTATGGAGAACAATTTGTTTACATCTCTTTGGAATGAACTGAAAATTGCACAAAATATCATATGTTGAAAATATGTTACCAAATCGAAGAAATGCAATACTAGTAACATGGGTAATGCCCAAATGTCATTTAGATTATGACCAAAAATATTCCACCCCTGATCCACATTTTAATGTCTTATGCTGTTACCAATGCTGCAAGGAAATGCTTTGATATGCCAGTAAATATGTATGGTCACAGGATTGTTGGATGTGGAATGGATTCACAATAAGCTTTCTCTCTTGCATCCATGTGAAATGTCTTTCCTCATGTGCTACACAGGGCCTTGTCTAGGCAAAATATCTGCTAGAGACTAGAGAGTTCATAGGTCATATGCATGGTATACACATCAGTCCTTATGATCTTTACAGTAGTCCCCCTCTAATAAGGAAACCCCTTCTGCCTAAAAATTCTGTTCTTATAAGAGAGGCGTCGTGTGGTGAGAGGGAGCATCACATACATTCATAGTACTTGCTTGCCAAAAATTAGTGTCCTTTATAGAGGGGTGTCCTGTATAGAGGGGTGTCCTTTAAAAGAGGGACCATTGTATATGGATGTCGAGCCTTTAGATCGCTGGTTTATTTTCAGGCAAACGAATTCAAGTGTAATCGACCCTTATTTACACAGAAAGCCAAAGATTGGACTCGGAAGTATGCAAGTGAACAGGTGCAGTAGCTTTCAATTAATTAACATGCTTGATTTTACTGTTTAAACATTCCTTGACAGCTTAGATGCTGATGAATAAATATGGAAGTCTTTTTATATTGTAACTTTGAGCATGCTCATCCCTTTTACAGACAAGTGGATTTCACCTTTAGGTTGTTGAAATTTAGGTGAATTAGAAGTGCTGCAAAGAAGGAAAGGGTGCAAGTTTGGTTGACAAAGTATGGATCTTCAATTACAGTGTGTAGGCATTCATTCTGTGATTCATCTGGTAAACAATCACTGTTGTTGCATAACAAGTCCCTTGAGTAACAGCATTCTGTACATTCAAATGATCTTGAATTTTTTTTCCAGTCGGATTCTGCCTTGGGCGTGGATAGCGTTACGGAGAGCAGTGAAAATGCCGGCTCATCAGCTGCCGCCAGCCAAATAATAACAGACATTTTGCCTGGAGCAGGTGTCCCAAAGAGGGCATTGGAGTCTGCGCATGACAGTCTGCCTCTTCAGGAAAACGTCAAGAAAGCTAAAACTTAAGCCTTCGCATTAAATGCGACCACAGACTATTTAGCATACCATGTCTTGTTCACGTTTTATAATGTTTGTGTCTAATCATGCTAATAGTTACAATAAATGAATCTCGAGTTATGTATCTTTATATATTCCATGCCAGGTTACCATGGTTGCAGTGCTTGCATTTTAAGGTATTAGTAATACTAATAGGGGTACCAATCAACCCCCCCAAGATCAAGATGGACAACGATACATGTATCGACAATCCACAAAGCAACTATTTTTTTGCAGTAATCAAGTATGTTTATTGCTGAGCACATATAAAGTTGGTGAAATATACAGGTTGAATTGTGGAATATTTACAGTAGTCTTCAGTTTTACTACAAAACGAGACACTGGTATATAAGATTCCTATCAACCCCATAGGATTATAATCTTACACGTGCCTTACAAAGTACACCTGGGTGCTAGTTCTACAAATCTGATGCTGGGTTAACAGAAACCTACATGTAGCATCAGGCTAATATCGGCCATACTGAGCCACAGGCCATTACCTTAGTGATGTCCACGTACATAAGCGGGATTTGCGAGGCATTCTTTAACCATTTTCATTTTACAAAGTTGCCAACTCCATCCAGTACACAATCCGACAACACTATGTTCTATTAGCCAACACTCGACTTTTGTATTTTGAAGCGACACCTTGTACCACTCGTGAATTTACTATTGACGGCAGTAGGTGGTACCTTTCCCTATGTTTTTGCATGTTGGCCGACTGTGGCCAAAAATTTTCCAAATAACAGGACACTGCTAAAGTTATGTTTACTCAACCCCCCCCCCCCCCACCCCCACACACACTCTCCGTAAAGTAAAACCTTTTGGCAATAACTTTTCCTTTGGACACTATGATTTGGTTCAGTCGCACGATATGTTTTGTAAAAAGTTTAAGAGCACTAAATTTACATGCAAACATTCTAAACCAGATACATGCATCCATTTGATTAAATGCAAGTTACTATCCGAAGAAATAAAATTTCAGCTAGCATACAGAGTGTTGACTTGAATAAACTACATTCAGTGTATGAACAAAAAAGTTCTTAACCCTGTGGCTAAAAGCAAACGTGTTGCATCGGAATTCGTTTTATATATAATAGCATTTACACATACCCGGTAGCTATCATGCTATGTGGCTAATGGGTGGCATTAGCGCAACTTACATGTAGGTTTGACTGTCCAAACATGATTTGTTCCAGCAATTTTGCTACACTATACATCTGTTTATCATCAGAAATGTAACTTTTTCACATTAGTGCCTAACTGATACAGTTATTCAGTCTGATACAGAGTCTGCATTAATTTGCCTGTGCAAATTTCCTGCAAATTTTTTTTATCAGAAAAATCAGCTCTTACTGGCAATTCACATAATGCTAACTTCACCTGCGTATAAAAAACATACCCAAGGCACATCTATGGCGTCGCACACAGTATTATTGTTGGTCCTGGACAGCTATCCTTCATATACAAGTGATAATTCTATATGTACAATGTACATGTCAAGGGAATGCCTTCAAGCAACATGGACATTTCTAGATTCAGCTGCAGTAGTAGAATGAATTGGAAGCATTTACACATAATTTTCAGAAATAATTTTATGGCCATGTGCCCATTTTCATATGGAATGTGCTCCTATTCAGTATTCGCTTTCTCCACTGGACTAAGTCTGTATCATGCATACAGCCAGCAGCATAATATGCTTTGCAGTGGGAATATAAATACTGATTACAAAAACATACAACTCCGTTTTCAGCATGTACATGTAAAGCATTGACACAACAGGTGTTTTTTTTTTTTTTTTAAGCAAGAAAGTACTGCTGAAAACCTGTAAAATGACAAATTCCTCTCCCACAGATGAACTCTTCATTCAGCTCGCCATATAACCAAACACTGCTAACTTTACGGTTACTCAAAGAAAAAAAACACTCTGTAGAGTAACCTGTTTTTGGCAACATTGAATGAACCGTACACCATTTATTTTTTTTTTATAAGATGACAAAGTCATGATTGGTCCTAATGATTTATGAATGAACACTAGCACACGATATATCATGTACATGGCATAAAAGGCTGTTGGGACCAACACACCCCATGCTGTGTCAGAGCAATTAACTGACTTCTGGTTCCATTAACATTGCCCCAGTCTTAATCTGGTGAACTCGAATGACAAGACAACATTACTTATACTTACTAAGGCTGGATAAGAGGCAATGCCATGTGAAATATGTCAGATAAATTATTTTGTAGTTTGCATAGAACAATTTGGTATAATAAATGTGAAAAGATACTGCAAAGGCGGTGCCTTGATAAGTCTATCCTAAAAGGTGGATGGAATTGGTCTTTAAACAAGCCAATACTGGAAAACCAGCATTTAAAGCACTAATATATCATATTTGCCCCATACACACTCTCTGCTCATGTTCATTTAACCATGAAAAGTGATAATTGTGTTGAAAATTGAATGTAGAGGTAATAAGTGATATTTCTGCAGTATGAAGGAGCATACGGTACAAGTACTAGAAAAGTGTAACCCCACATCCTTGCTACATGTATATCAGCCGACGTATTACATCTATCAAAATGTAAATTACATTACTCAACACTTCAGCTACACTTTGTCTGTTTTGGCAATACACATGATTTTAACCGGCAATAGAATATCTGATCTACTAGAGCAGGAATGTAAGCATTAAAAGACACGACAGATTTATAGTGATAAGATACATTGCAAGCATATGGCACATGTGATGATAAATGCAATCGATGAAAATATCTGGCCTAGAGCATCATATTGCTGTGCTACTACATGATAATACAATATACAAAGCAATGGTTCTTCCATATATAATACAGTTTAATCTCAATAGGTGTCTTATCTGAGCTATTAGGCATTCACAATAGCCTTCTGCTATTAGGTATTCATAATAACATTTTCGCCTAGTTATTCCTCAAAGTAACATTAGCAATTTATATCCTGCTGGGTTTAACCACAGTAAAAGTGCCAATCATAACAGTAAAGGACCTACAAAAGCAGATCGGAAAATAGCAAATTCAAAGTAGCAATGTTTGTAGCTTTATATTGACAATATTGTAAGTCATGGAAACTATATATTATTGACAATATTATATTAATGTAAGTCCCAGAAATTGTACATATCGGTCCCACCACAATGTGTAATAACATGTTGATATTGTTTAATATTTGGCAAAGTCAGTTAGGACACACGCTTACCTGCATGTAACAAACATTTAGTACCATAGTTTACTGGATCAGTAACAGTATGTATATATAGATATATAAAGCTATGTGAATAGATACAAATGATATTGTACATTCAACATCCTCACGTGAAAAAATAGCGATCGCTAATATGAAATACTACGAGGAATGTGAAACCAATCACAGGGCTAGTGCGAAAATATATGGGGCCCGTTGCTAAAAAAATCTCAAAGACTAAAATTCAGGCTTAAGTTCTTCACCATCAGGATGGTAACCATTACCTTCTCCATGTTTGAGATCACTGGTGACTTTTAAGATTTTTAAAGAAACAGCTCCATCGATTTGTTATCAAACAACCATTCGCAAGGGAAGTCATCATGTAACAAAGTCTAAATGAAAACGCCCTGTAGTGTTGTGAAGCAGAAGCACTGACTGCAAATTATGTACAGTTGGTTCTTTTCGAAAAAAAAAAAATCACCCCCTGCTAGGTACATCAATGCTCGGTGTTACCTAATTGTTCACGACAAGCACCAAAATGCTGTTGTAATTCTGATCTGGACTTATGGCAGGGAATACATAAAGCATAAAGGGAATGCAAGCTTTGGTCGTAATGCAGAGTTGTTCAAGTTTGGCTGGTAGCTCATTGTCCTATCATATATGCTGGTTGATGGCACATGGCGATGGCGCAATTCAGTTGGCCTGGGCTGGTCTGGGACTCTCATAGAAAGTGGGCTGAAAACAACGGAGAAACAACAACTTGAAACAAAACACTCCCATGTCTGAATCATGTGAATAGGATACGTATGCAAAGAAGCAGCATTTTTAGGGTCCACGATTGCATTTTGGTCCGCGTTGGATCTTTAGGACTAAATTTTGGGTTTATTGGTACAGAAAAAGGAAAAGAATCCGAGGCGAAGCCTTTAATATAAAATCTTCAATGGTTTGGAGTGTAAACTGACCACTGGATCTAACCGTTTTTTTTTTCTTGTTCAGTTTTTAAGAGGGTAGCGATATATATATGACTTGAACTTCCAATCGTCTTGCCATCAATACGTAAACCAAACAGTCAAAAGATATACCCAATCATGCCATGCAATTAAAATTTGTTTACATCAAAATGTCATTTCACTACCAGCATTATAATATGTATTGTTTATGATACAATCTGCTTGTATTATTCTGTTTCTGTGACAGCATTTCAAATCTTAATGGCAGCAGTGATCTTCTGTTGATAAAATGCCGTTTCCCTAGAAACCAAATGCTAAACTTGTACATAAATTTATCAGATCAGCTTCCGTAATTTACCGTTTCCATAGCATCGTTGTTTGACATCATTCCATCATCTTCCGAGTCTGATGACTCTTCCCCAGAGCTGTCTTCGTTTGCGTTGACTGGTACATTGGTACCTAGAAAAATAATAAATTACCTTTTTACAACAAATGTTTTTACAAGAGCTATACAACTGTATATATTTTTCCACTGTTCAGATATGATAATATTGAGTCGAGGACTGAAATGCAAAATTTCTGGACGGGCAGGTCAAGTGGTATAATTTTTATGAACTACCGTAATTTTTTTTCTCAACAAAAATTATAACCTAAGGTGAGGAGGTACCCAGCAAATAGGATCAATGTTTACTTTCTACCCCTCAAATAAGGTCACCTCATATGGCACGAAATCATGGCCACATTAGAGAGGTGCCCTTTCACAGAAGGGAGAAATAAATGCATTTACAGTAGTGGCAAGGACTTCGGCAAACAATAGAGTACAGAGTGGCCACTGTATAAAGATATATAGAGTCAAATAGGGTGTTGTAATAAATCCATTTACTGGTGGTACATAAATGACAAAATTATCCAAGGCTGATTGCACAGGACTGTGAAATTGGAAGAAATTATGCCAAAGATCACTGCGTACAACAAAATCAACCTGTTTCTACCATGGTGTATGCAATAAACGAGTCAATGTGATATTTAGCAATGCAAGCCTGAATGCAGTACAAGGTAATACCAACCTGGCGCCTGCTGCGCAGACATGCGATCGTAGCAGGTCGAGCATACACGGAGTGGCTTTGACGACTGATGCGGAAGCTTAAATCGCTTGTTTGAACAAGCGTTGCAGACTACGGCCCCACACTTACGACAGTGGTGCTGTAAGGAAAGGGAAAATGTGTTATAGCTAATTACAGAAATCAACAGCTTCAAGTAAATATGGACTACAATGATGATGACACTTGTAAATTAAAGCAGTTAGGGACTAGCACTGAATACAAACCAACGGATCCACCACTGTATAACACTTCCACCAATGTATTACAGTAATCATGTTACAGTGAAATTTCAAAGAAATGCATGAGGCCCACTACCCTATATTACGGTCTCTGTTTCAGAATCCCAACAAGAATACTTCTCCAATTTACTTTTCTCAAACTACATTTCTCCAGTTAAAAGGGACCCATACATGCCCTACAAATTTAACCAGCACAAAAGTCACTGAATGGCTAGTCGTTTCACAGCTTCAGTAAGTACACTCGGCTGGTGATTTCATTTCCACTGAGGCCGAGTGCCCAAGTCATTAGTACATGTACATGTAACAACAGAAGTTTGACATGTTTAACGGGATGTTCCTAAAAATTTCCATTTAAAGTCCCAATACAGTTCGCCTGAAAAAGAATGAAAACCACAGTAGTTGTGCTTTCAGAGTATCATTTCCAGGAATTCCACAAGTGCGTAGAATAGATACATGTGCCTACCCTTCGGTTGAATACTGTAAATTCGGACTTCTTGCAATTCATGCAAACTGGTGCATCTGAATCTGGGACCCAAACAGGGGAGTCATCCACGGGGGCTCTCTGCTTGCCATCTGGAATAACACGTACAGTAACTGATTAGGATTCCTACCATTTCCAACTACACAATTTTGAAATATTTTAGGTAATATAAGTTCAAATGTGTACTGTAAATAAGTTAGAATTTTTGTACGCCTTCAAGAGTTGACACAAGTCTGATAATTGCTGCTGTCAGAAGTTTGTTTTGATAGTACAGTAGTCACTCTCTAAGCATACTAACTTAGTGGCCACTCTCAACAGAGGCCACCCTTCCTAAGATGGCCAAAAAATTTTGCTGCTGCTACTATGCATGCATTTTCTTCTCTCTCTCACCAAAGGCCACCTCTCTAATGTGGCCACACAATTTCTTGGCAAACAGGGTGGCCTTAATATTAGAGGGGGACCACTGTACCACAAACTGGAAGACTGCTTCTGTCAGGAACAGTTTGTCCACACTAGAGAAATGTCCTTTGCTGAGGGAGAGAGGACCGAATCCATTCATAGAGCTCTGCGTCCTCTCTAGCACAGCATAGGGTGTCCCCTTGACTCCTTTCTGAGGTCCTTTAAGAGAGATTAAAGTCTCACACTCTGACAAGTTAACTGCTCTTGGACACTAAACTCCAAGCAGCGTGATAAGAAGTACTTTGTGCAACAAAATTGCAATTATGACTACATGTAATTATTTTCATTCAGAAGCCAAACTACCTTTGGTCATTTTTTATGCACTTTGTACCTATTGCAATCAAATCTGGGCATGAAGCTTCAGTCATGAACGGGCAATGTATTTTTTGCAAATTTGCTTCCTTTGGGGTAACTTTGGGACATTTTCCCACCAAGGGGTTTAAAATACTCACCCTATTATCATGATTGGTTGACTTTAATACTTAAGACACATGCTGCATGTGTATTGCTGTATAGAGAATAGAAAAAGCAAACATAAAACCCTGAAGTCTCAAAATCTCACACTTGTTACTACACCCTGATGCTCTCACTATATATTTCTCTGTTGTCGCTGCGAGGACTCATTTTAACGAACCTACCATAAGCAAATTTTGCCAGTACTGACAGCTATAATGGTCTTGTTATCAGTCGTTAATTGGGTAATTAATACTAGGGAGCATATCTACATCACCCTGCACAGTTAGCATTTACCACCCACTGATCCAACACCAAACACATATATAGGGCTCCACATGGGTCCAAATATTTTATGCTATATGTCACAAGTCACTTTTTATAAGACCTTGACGTCGCTTTCTACACTTTTTATAAAAGGCTCATGTCAGATTCTATAACTTTTAAAGTGACCACGTCGCACTTCGTTTTTCACCCATGTGGAGCCCTTGTGTAGGTACAGAGAGTGAATCAAGGCATATTAATATATAGGCTAATCAAAGTTCATGATAACTATAATTTAATAAAGGTTCTTAACGATAAACTGGTACATAATTTTGACAAAATCATTAAACTTACGCTTTTCCAGTAGATCTTTAATGCACTTGTTGATGTGCGCCATCCATTCTGCTTTCTCTGTGGCAGTGGCCGCATAGACGGTGAAAGATTTACTGGGACTGATAATCTGCCAACCATTGCGGAGGTCTGCATGGAAGGAAGGAAGGAGGAATCATCAGAGAAAACAATAAGATTCTATAAGCCATACTTCAGTTTATCATGTATTCGAGGTAGGCTCTTATGTGAACATGAAAACAACTACTGCAGTATTTGACCCAAAATTATTGTTTATGAATCCAAAGGAGAGTATTGCAGGGATTTATGCCAATAAGTAAAAGGACAAAAATAATACTGTGTATTGATCTGTTGATAGTCACTGTGGTTAAGGCCATTTTTTTAGTCTTGAGTAGTTATTGTTGATATTCTACAGTAGAACCTGTCTTGAAAAACTACCCCAGTGGCCATAAAAAGTGTGGTCTGTCAAGACAGGTGGCTTTTGGCGACTGATTCAGTTACATCGAAATACAGGACATTCTGCCAGGAATATGTGGTCTTTTTTGACAGGTGGTCGGTCTGTCAAGAAAGATTTCACTGTATTACCACACAGAAATCTTTCACACGAGAGCACTCCTAATCACTCACTGCCATCGTCCGGTATCCCATGCTGTTTCACATTCTCCAAGGGAATAATATGTTGCTTGTTGTACTAGAAGAAAAA
>JAAUYG010058539.1_pt1 | contig 14127 bp, 15 predicted proteins | sample 7278091 | NCBI WGS metagenome assembly JAAUYG01 (sample SAMN14350201, study PRJNA611818) | marine sediment metagenome | isolation source: surface marine sediment (0.6m) | place: French Polynesia: Moorea | collected 2018-08
CGATCGAGAGAGAGGTGCCGGAGAGAGAGGTGTCTCTCTCTCTCTCTCTCTCGATCGATCGAGAGAGAGAGAGAGAGAGACACCTCTCTCTCCGGCACCTCTCTCTCGATCGATCGATCGATTGGATCAATGTGATGAGTCAGCGAAATGAATACACACATACAGTACACATTTTGCTAAGATATTCTAATTATATTAACCACTGTCTATGTTTATGAAATATTTTAACAGATATTAAATGGTTTTTATCTTTTTTTTTTCAATCAATCTCGGCTGTTTAGTTGCAAGTTGTACGTCATTCACGTACGACCACGTGGTGGGAGCAAGCCGTTCCCATGGTCACCTGGTGTCTGTGGGAGAGTCGCTGCAAGCCTGTAAGGACCGCTGCAACGCTGTACCGGCGTGTGTATCGCTGAATTTGAAAGTCGACGATGGCTCGATGGGCTGCTTTCTTCATCTGGGCCGCTGTAAGGTCTAGGTTTATGTAATCTAGTCAATTTTGTTAGCTTTGATTTGTGCTATTGTCGTGGCGAGGGCGTCCGTCGTCGTCCGTCCGTCCGTCCGTAGAACTCATTTTCTCGGAAACTGTGACGTGTGTTAACGCCAGATTTTGTCCAACATATCTCCAAACCATTTTTTTGCGAATTTATTTTTATTTTTAACGAATTATTTTCGTTCTCGTTAACATCAAGCAATATGGGAGAAAATTTTGAAACGGCATCTCCTCTGAAAGTAAACAGCATATTCACTCCGAAAAAACATGTATATTGCTAGGGAGGGGGATCCCTACCAAAGTTATTCAAAGAATTTCAAACGTTTCTGTTAACATGGGACCGTGTGGGAGTACAAGCTTCAAACGATATCACCTGTGAAAGTACACACCAGATTCACCCCCTCCCCCCAATTCATGTCTACTCATAGGGAGGCTCTCCACCGAAGTTGTTAAAAGAATTGTGAAAAATTAAAGTTTGAATTTGGGGGATTTTTCTTTTTGGGACCGTTTAACATGGTAGTCAATGGGGAATTATAAAATGTGCGATATCTCCAAGTGGCTGGTCATAGAGAGAAACGGACCAATATTTGGGCCTCAGGGACATATACTGCGTGTATACAGTGTACGTTTGACTATTAAGTGTCCAATGTAATTCTGAAGTCGTTCGGTACATTTCCGATATTTCCTAATTTTATGAACCTTGTATCATGAAAATGGCTGGTCGTAGAGTGAAACGGACCAAACTTTGGGCCTCGGGGATACGTAGTTACTGTATATACAGTGCTTTGACATAGATTGCGACTACAGAGGTACCTACTTACTGTATACAGGGTACTCTTGACTGTTAAGTGTTCGTGGCCAGTTTGAGATTCGTGCATTTCCGATTTTTGACAGGATGATACACTGGTCATCTCAGCTACACGGTTACTTAACTAGTGGCTACATGGCTGTTAGTCATTCTACATGGTCCTTAGTCATTTTAATTATTGCCCTCTTATATGGCACTTTTTTGGATTAGGAGACCTTAAGAAAATGGAAAAGGTTCAACTCAGGACTCTAAGTTTTGTTTTTAATGATTTTCAGGCCTGCTACAGTGACCTAAGATCTAGGGCCGGAAGGCTATATACATAGACAGATTGAAGGCTATTGTTACGGAAGTGTTCCGAATGTATTCAAAATGTATCCCCTGAGTATAGTATAATAGAAGTATATTAAAGAAATTTTCTGCACCATACAATGTTATAAATAGTAAACGTTTGGATGTACCTAATTTTCAGACAATAAGGCATGGAAAATATACCTTTCGCTACGAGACTGTTAAATTATGGAACATGTTAGAAAGCAAGTATAAAGATATGATGGATTTGAGGTCTTTTAAATTGTCAATTTGCTTATGGGCAGGCCCAATGTGTACGTGTTCTTATTGTTTACAATGGGCTTTATGTAATATCTAATCATTTTATACATTCCGTGTTAGTCTATGTCACCACATCTTCACTATTCATTACGTATCAACTCGCTTCATTACCATCGATCATCCATCTTCGTCATGTCGGTGAATAGTGCATTGTGCTAATGTTTTTTGTTTTTTTTTTGGTGACATTTACAACCGACGTAAAATAAATTTTATCTTATCTGATCTTAGTTATGAACCTAAGTTGTTTCTATCTGGCGAGTGACCAAGCAGAACGTGAAGGCTTCAGGGCCTCTTGTTTACCTCCCGTTACTTTGCTGCCACGCGAAGCTTACTATTCACGGGTCGCCGTGCACAGGCAGGTGGCTCAAATATTGACATTGTTGAACAACTGCGTTGAAAGCATTGAGCATATTCCGACATGAGCAGGATTGTTGGAGGTCAATAAGTTTTTAATGCAAACCTTAAACTGTTCATGATCAGCATTTACGATAATCATATCTTCGTAGCAATATAGACGCACGGTTAATAATTTCAATAGACTGCTTGCATCCTTGCAGTCGCTGTGACCAGTTCCAGTTGTTGTATACATGCTGAGAAGCGCTGCAACGACCAGGGACCGCCCCCTGTAACTCCCGCACCCCCTCCCGTAATCGGACCAGCCACTGAGCCTCCCATCCTGCTGACACCAGCGCCTATTCCCGATGACGGTAAGGAAACAGAGATAGGGTACAAGAAGATAGTCATGCCAGTCAACCTGTTCGAAAGCACTCACCCTATTTGGTGCGCTATTATCTGCATGAACTATGTTGTTAATGTTAAATGCCACGGTGAACCCATGATAGATACATGTAGGCTATATTGAATCGTTAAACTGATGCTATGTTCTGAAGAAATACTTGCATGAAAATTGCCGATGGTATGTGGTATGATTTTCAGGGGAAACATTATGCAACAAATCACATGAATGGCTGAAGAAGAAGAAGAAGAAGGAGAAGAAGAAGAAGAAGAAGAAGAAGAAGAAGAAGAAGAAGAAGAAGAAGAAGAAGAAGAAGAAGAAGAAGAAGAAAGAAGCAAATTGGCGGGGGGAGAGATGGGGAACAACCTACTGTTAGACAGCCAGATATTGTCTTTAGAGAATGATGTGTCAGAGCTGTGCTAACTGTAGCCAATACTAAGACGCTGCACCATTCCTGTCCTAGGGCTGTGTCCAGCGGAGCTCCAGCAGATCAACCACGAACTGCAGTCAGGCGGGCAGATAGTGCCCGGGATTTCCCTGGAGGAGGACTGCAAGGCGTTCTGTCTGAACGAGGCGGACTGCATGTCAGCCGACTTCAATCGGGATCAAGGGGCGGCGGGGTTCGACGCTTGCTTCTGGCATAGGGCAGTGGATCAGGCTCTGGTAGTCAGTGACAACTGCTGCTACAGATTCGTCAAAATCACATGTCAGTGGCCACAGAAAAGAATATAACGCAACGAGTCTCAAAAGCTGTATGCGTAGCAACATGACTGCAAAGCAGGGACTTTAGCATTAACATCTAGTTGCAACATCTGTGTTAACTGGCTTTCCTTTATATGATGATAGGTAACCTAAATGATTTAGCACTAATATTATTTGTAGGTGACATAGCTGTCATCAAGTAACGGCAGTGACCGTTATGTTCGCAGGACAAACGATTGCAATGCAATGCCTTCGTTACTACCTTCCTCCTAGGTAGCCAGAATGTATTTTGTTTGTAATGCCTCTGTTACTACCTTCTTCTTAGGTCGCCAGAAGATGTGTTACGTCCACACGGCAGTTAACGCCCAGATGCATTTCGACTTGACTAATCCAACGATGCTGGACCTGGCAATGTTTAACGACATTCAGAACATTCGGCCAGATGGGGCTTTCACCAGCCACACCTTGGAGGTGTGTGACGGAGCATGCCAGGTCACGACCACTGAAAATCCCAGCAGTACGTTTGCAATATTTCAGAAGATATATTGTTTCGTCAGCCCATAATTCACTCTAATCGTTAATTGGGATATTTTGTCTATAGTGTTGTTCTTGTTGAATATGTGAGAAGGCTGCACGTGTTACTTCAGAACAACATTGGCCGTCTTTATATTAATGCAAGAGTTGTGAGTGTCTGCAGCCGTCTTTTCAGAATTGAGCTATATTTAGAAAACGATATTCATTATATTCATTATAATATGCGCAATTTCTTTATCTCAAATGGTGTTCACTTATCTACATATTGCAGTAGGCTACATGCAATTCTGAAATCATCTTGTGTTCTAGCCCCGGCCGATGAAGGAGCCCCTAACCCCTTCTTGGTGGAGAGGCAGTGTGTAGCCATGGATCCTCCAGCTGATGGTAAAGCCTGCAGAACCAGCACTAACAGTCTGGGCTACACTGTCACTACCTGTCAGTGCTACGGGGACCTCTGCAATGCCTTCGGACCCGGGCTTCTTAGAAGTAAATGGCTTACAAACGTGGTGTTTGCACACACATGTAAACTGGGATATACACTTTACAATGTCGCGTCGTTGCTACGGAAATATCTTATATCTTGTCTTGCCAAAGATTGCACATATATACTGTCTTTCATCTTACTTTATATATATATGGCGTATTTGTATGAAACCTAATTATAACACGGCATGATTCATTTGTAGCAAAACTTGTATTGCCTTAGCAAGGTTTTCAAAAGTATGTCCAATGTAAAGACTTTTAAAAAGCTTTGGGCAAACGACACGAGTTGCCATGTGCTTGTTCTTATTATACCATGTGCATTTTACGGAGACTATAAGAGTACCACATGCTTTAATAAACAATATGCATTTTTTTGTCATTGTATGTAATGTAGCTCGTATCTCATATCTTCCATCATCTGCGTTGATTGCTAATGTTACTTGCTATCCGTTAGTTTGTAAACCGACATTGCATAAAGTTTTATTCGCCTATTCTTCCTCTTGACTGTACCAATTGACATCATTGCTAGGAAAACCCAGTGTGGTATATTTAACGAGTGACGAGTGTCCTCCTTTGAAGTATTTGTTTATTTTGTCCCAGACTGCTTTGCTTACTACCCGTTTGACAACGACGTTGAGGATTTCTCCCCGTATATTCGGGACGGAAACAACTTGGGCGTAGTCTTTGATCCACTAGAGAAAATGAAAAATGTCTCTGCGAAATTCAACGGCCAAGGATACATCCAGGTAAACTCTCTCACTATTTGCATCACAAACATATTTTCCCCTTTACTTACTAATCTCAACATTTTACGTGTCTTTCTCCTTTTCACTTACAAACCTCAACATTTTACATGTTTTTTCCTCCTTTTTGCTTACTAAACCCAAAATTTTGCGTGGTTTTTTTTTTTGCTCTCTTTTCTTACCAATCCCAACATTTGACTTGCATTTGTTTTGGACAAGTTTTGTACAAATACTAACACTGCAACATTTGCAAGCATTTTGTTTTTGTTTTCCAGTCTTCCGTCAAACCTATTTTATAGACAGATATAAAAATGGTAGTCTCAATATTTCCTTTGTTCCAGGTGAACGGTTTCGCTAATATCTTCCTTGGCCGTGTGGGCTCTGGATCCAGAACACCAACTTTTACTATGACCCTGTGGATGAAGCGCACCAACTACATAGGTTCCTTATTTTTTTCAATATAAACACCATCTGTTTGACTATGTCAGCACAACTCATGAAATCAAAATTTGTCCATCGTGCGCCCACCGTCCGTCTTCCGTCCGTCCGTGTCGTTATTATCTCTGTACCTAGTGTGCAGATTTCGTTTAATGTTTAATCCTTGTTTCCCCTGGTCCATACGCTCTGGCATTTTTCTTTTTGTTATTTAAAAAAAACCCACACATTTTCCAATTGTTTACGATTTTTAGCTCTGCTTAACTCTGCTTGACTCTGCTCGATTGTCGTTATTATGGCACTTTGAACTTTTAACATGGGAGTCAATAGGAAAATCCTAAAATGTGCAATATCTTGAAAACGAATGATTGCAGAGCAAAACAGACGAAAATGACTCGTGGTCCCATGTACTCCATCTGCATGGTGCTTTTTATGTCTGATTCTTTGAGTTCATTTTGGGGTCATTCGGTGCACTTTCCGATGTTAAGATTTTCAAAAGTCTACTGTTTCAATTTCAACCAAACTTTATGGCAAGTGTGGAAATCAGGGGGGAACAGAGCCTGTTGCTTTATTGTCAATCTGCCAAATTTTAAAATTTTATGGCACTTTGATTTTTTTGTGAACATAGGACTATATGGTGGTGGAAATTTCAAAATGCTATCCCTCCAATAATTTTCAGCCAAACTTCATGACTACATTAGTTACCATGGTATAATACAGTCTGTTACTTTTCTTGGCAATCGGCGAAGTTTTAACAATTTTGTGGCACTTGAAATTTTAACATGGGAGTCAATGGGAACATCCTAAAACTGTGCAATATCTTGAAAAGGGCTAAGCGTAGAGAGAAACGGATGAAAATTTGGAACTCATAATAATCCTAGTAGGTGCACGTATAAATAAGGTACTTTTTGTATCTCATTCTTTGAGTTCAGTTTTGGGTCATTCGGTGCACTTTGCAAAATTCCTGGTGTCAGGATTTTCAGAAGGTTGCTGCTGCCACAATTTTTACCAAACTTCAGAGAAAAGCATGTATTCGGGGGAAAGACAGATCATCAGTTTTTTCTAACAATCTGCCAAATTTTAAAAGTATAATGGCACTTTGAAAAGAAGTTACTTCAGCTACAGTGCCATTATCAATAAGGCTACTAGTAAGTTAGTTTCATCTGGCAAAAAGTCAAGCAGAGAGTCAAGGTCCCTGGGCGTCTTGTTTTTTTTCTTTTCCGTTAACATGGGACCCTACGGCCCCAGAGCAAAAATTTCAAGACGCTATCCCTCCTACAGGTTGCAGCCGAACGCTTTGAAACTTATACTAAACTTTCTTCTCAATATTAACAGCAAAACTTATTTTGGGATTTTTTAAAGTTTGAAACTTGATTTTTTTTCCATTCCTTTGATTTTTGTTTTCGTTTTTCGTTAATATGGGACCCAATGGGGACAAACATTTCAAAGCGCTACTCATTCTACAAATCGCAGCCAAAAGTTTGCAAACATCTCCTGAACTTTCTTCTCAATGGTCCTCACAAAACTACATTGGGAAATTTTCAAATGTGAAAATTCAAATTTTAACGATTTTTTTTTTGTTAGCATGTGGCTCAATGGGAGTGAACATTTCAAAACGTTACACCTCCTGTAAATCGCAGGCAACGGTTTGCAAACTTCTCCTGAATTTTCCTCCTTGTGGTCCTTACAAACTACTTTGGGGACTTTGAAAGTTTAAGTTTACGATTTGTAACGATTTTGTTTCTCTCTAAAATTTCGTATTTACCATTGTATCCTACGTGGAAACCAAAACTTCAATCAACTGGAAAACGGGAGATCGTAGAGCGAAACGGGGTGGAATTTGGAACTCTGAGGTAGTAGTTCAACATATATGGGGTACCTTTGACCCTGTAGCGTTCAAGATCACCTTGGGGTCATTCAGTGCACTTGCTTTTTTTTCCGAAAATACTATTTTCAAAACGCTGCTTCGTCTGCACTTATATACTTTTTCAACCAAACTTTTATATTTGTTCCTGTAACCGATTACACAAAAGTTATTGGAATTTAGAAATTTGGAAAAAAAATGAAAAAAGTCTGAAACTTGAAGTTGTGGCCTAATGGGCAAAAGAACTGTTGAAAAGATCTTGAAAATAGACAATTATAGTGCAAAAAGGAGTGAAATTGGGACTCAAAAGAACTAGTAGAACATATGTGTGGTACATTTAACCTTGTAGTGACCAAGGTCATTTTGGGTCCAATGCAGTCCACTTGTCTCAGAATGCCGTGTAACTCTAAAAATTCTGGCCATACAGCGAAACAGATTGAAGTTTGGGAGTCATACTTGTAGTACATATATAGTAATATATGGGAGGTATCGTTGACGTTGCTTTTTTAAAGGTCCTGTTTGGGTCATCTACTGCACTTACTTTGTATCAAGGAACATCTAGGCATACATGTATTTACAGTCAAGTGTTACGTACTGCTGTCGTCGAGCAGAGCACCAAGGTCCATGGACCTCGTGTTCTTAAATAAAACAAGGAAACAACTGATCTTAAGTCTGCTTCTGTATTTAATCTTTGCAGAAGCCGACCCTAGATTTTGTGACATTTTCAGTGTACTAGCCCTTGCAAGTTGTAGCAAAATCTTTCCATCTGTGTTCCTCAGCTATTTGGATCACTAGCCTTGATCTAAGTGTGTAGATTCTAAGGCATGGTGTGACCTTGCAAGCGTCGGAGGTCATTATAACATGTCGCGCTGTACTGCTTCTTCAACACAGGTGACCAGGCTGTGATAAACAACGGTCCTGTCGGTAGGAACACCCTGGATCTTCGCACACTGGAGCATGACTTCACCCAGTACACACTAGAAGCTAGCGTGAATGTAGATAATACGATCTACACTGTGTCTGCCTTGGTAAGTAAGCCAAACTGAAGCAAATTTTACTATTTGCCAAACACTTTCAAGTTTGATATAATTGCAAGGAAATGTGAGAATTATACTTGACATTATGCACATATAGCTGCATATTATGTGGGGTCCTGACCCAGGAGTGGGTATATATTCCACCACGCGGATGGATCTACGGTATATCAGCGCTGGAATTTTAGTCATTGGTTCGTCTAAAAGCCCTTCAAGTCTAATGCCTTTGAACCAATCAAAGAGCGCAGCGTGGGTCTTAACGCTCTTGGATCCTATGAACATATCCAACACCCTAATTCCGCTGCATGCGCTGGGCAATTTGAAACTATGGTTAGCAGGTTTTTTTTTTTTTTTTTTTGGATTTAATTCTGCCTTTTCTAGGTCCCTATCGACGAGTGGGTATTTATAGTACTGCGGATCAGCACCCAACCTCAGATTGATCCTACAACGGCACAACCGGTGTATTATGTAGAGCTGTATGTAGACGATACCACCACACCGGTCAGCTACGTCCCAACTACATTTGGCAGTACATCAATAGGTATGAATAATGGTAACACGGCACGGGATTTCTCATGGGGCTACTACTACCCGCTTGCATTTTGTACACCGCAACAACATTGGCATGATAGCTGTTCACATGCTGTTATCCCTGTATAACTGGGGTGTAGTACTATTCTGACTACATTTGTTGGGCCAAACATTTCACTGCATAAAATAAAAGGTGGTTACCCTGGTGAGTGTGGTGGTATGGTCAAAGTATAATAATAATAATTTCTGCCAGGACCTCATCTACCTTTATACCGATTAATCATAATCATAGCGAGGTAGGCACGAAAAAGCAATTTAGAACAGGCAGTTATCGATAAGATTTAAGGGTTATCCCTGAGTGAGTTGAGTGATTTTGTATAGACTAACACTTACAGGGGCATATTCGGGGCGAACTTACGAGTCCTGGGTGGAGCTATTACCCCATACAAAAACAATTCGCTTATATAAGTGCTATAACACTATTATTGTATACCTACTGCTTCATTTTAGGCACATGTTAGGTGATTTCAACTCGTATTTTATAGACGAAAAGACCATTTTGGCTCGGGTTTCTTCGGCATTGCCCCAAATGTTTTCCTTTTCTTGCCCTTAATAGGGCACACAGCTGCGACCCGGGACCGAAATAAACAACAGAATTACGTAAACATACATAGATCACATGCCACTCTATTGGCTGAAAAGCTGTGCTGGGGCCACCCTTCAATATGAAAAGGTCTTTATGCAACATAGCGCTCAAATGGTAAAGGATAGGGTTTTAGGTATAGGGTTTCTATAAGAATTGTTTTTGCAGGTATATAATAATTCTTAAATATCCGAAGTAGGTTTAACGCAATCTGAAGGACCTGCTGACATATGCTGGCTAAATATTCAAGATGTGACAGCACCATAAGATTCTATTCTCCCTTTCCAGATGTCGCCCCTGTGGCGAGTTCGGCCCCGCTTTGCATAGGCAAGCAGTTCGCTGGGTCGAGTGTTGGAAACACATTTTCAAACCCGGCCGGTTTCTTTGAAGGGTTCATTGACGAGGTACGTCACCTGACACCGTTTTAACTCGGCTTGACTGTGTCAGCAGAGTTCATGAAATCGAAATTCGTCGGTCGTCCGTCTGTCCGTGTCACAATTATCTCTGTACTTAATGTGCAGCTTTCTTTCAAATTTTAGTTGTTGCTTCGCCTGGGCTATATGCTCGGACTCTTTGCTTTTGAAATTTGAAAAAAAAATACATTCTTTTTACGATTCTTTGTTCGTTTTCGTTAACATGGGACCCTGGAAAAAAACTTTCAAAACTCTACTCCTAGAAATAAAAGCTGAAAGCTTTCAACCTTCTCCTGAATTTTCTTCCCAATTGTCTTTACAAAACTACGTTTGGGTTCTTTGAAATTTCAGAAATTGACATTTTTAGGCCTGATTGACTATATCAGCAGAGCTCTTGAAATCGAAATCTGTTTTGAATATTATCAACGCGTTTTATTTATTAGCAACGCGTGGTGTTGCCACTATTCAAAACGTGTTGCTAACATTTAAACCGCGTTCCTAATATTAAAATCTTTGCTAAGTATTTGCAACCCATTTTAATATTAGCAATGAGTTGCAAATAGTATTTAAAAAGCGTTGCTAATATTATCACCAAGTTGTATTATTAACGCGTTGCTGTTGATATCAACGCGTTTTAGATATTAGCCACCTGTTTGGAATATTATCAACGCGTTGCGTTTTAGATATTAGCAACGCAGTGTGAATGTTAGCAACGCACTGCGAATATTAGCAACATAATAGCGTTTTAAACATTAGCAGCGCGTTTGAATATTAGTAACGCATTTTAAATTTTAGCAACAGGTTGCGAATATTTGCCACGCGTTTTAAATATTAGCAACGCGTTCAATACTAGCAACGCTTTTTAAACATTTGCACCGCGTTGCTGATATTAGCAACGCGATATTTTCCTTGGTGAAAATCATATTTGTATCTCTGACATAGACTATTATTACAATGCTAATATTACAAATACGTTGTAGATATTTAAATGCATTTCTAATTCTAAATGTTTAAACCACGTTGCTAATCAAACCGCGTTGCTAAAATTTGAAACACGTTGCTACCATTAGCACCACGGGGTTTAACAACGCGTTCCTAATTTAAAAAATGGCAGGTGTTAATCACCGTACGTTATGTATGCTGATCAGGTGACTCACTAATAATCATTATTACGGTCGGGTTAATTTATGTTTGTAACTCTGTCTTTCCTTTCATTTTCAGCTCTACTTTTTCCATAGCGGTCTGTCCCAACCAGAGATGGAGTCGGTTAAAAGCATCTCTTCCACCACGGGAATGGAATCATTGTTTCCGTAGCCACAAAATACCGTGGCTCACGAACTACATGGGGTGACTTTGTCATTTTATAGTTGTTACATTCGCTTTTTATCGGCAATGGAACCAGTGCGAGGAGAGGTGCTGACCCGGGTTTTCCTTGAAGAAAATCATATTTGTATATCTGACATTTTTTTTGTATCTTATGTTATTTTATTATTGTGGCTTAGGATAACATTTCTTGCCAGCCGTATGACATGCTATATGACAGTAAGAGTACAGGGGCTTAAATATAGTCTGTGTTGGGTATTTATATAAGTATTAACATTCAGGGTCGCCCGCATTCAACAATTAAAGAGGCAATTTAGGAATTAAATATACACATATTTGTATGGCATTTAAAATCGTATAATGGCATTTTCCTGTCGGAATGTATCTTCACAAACACTTAGTCCATTTGAAGGCGATATACATCGTAGAGAACAGCAGTCAACTTTAACTCAGGGAAACAAATCTCTGGAGAATAAGCCGTAACTCAAAGGCAGTACACAGGCCAGGTCAAAAGCTGGAGCAATTTCGTGTACCTGTGTTTCCAAGTCGAGAGTGTGAATACACCAACGTGTCGTGTAGGTAGTCCTTTGTTTAAAGTTTCGTTCATCGGAATGCGTACGTGTCGTGGCTGGGTTCCCCAGCTGACAAGTAAACATTAATACTACACAAGGGATTGCATTTGATTGGCGACATTTGACTTGAATATCATATATTTGTGTATTGGGCATCAAGTATTGGGTTGATTCCACTCTTCATCACATAAAGCAACTACACTGCTCAAAATATTTAAGGGATCAGATTTTCAAACCCACATATTTGGAAATATATTTGGAAAATCCTTCCAGATTGTAGTCCTGTTTAGTTGAATCATGTTGCTTGATAATGCAGTTGTGGGAGAAAAAAAATTAGCAAAACTTTATTTTTTACATAACCCAGAGGGGAATCACCCCCAAAATATTTAGAATAAGAGCCAGAGCCATTGCGATAATGACCTTTACCCTTTCAAACACTATAACACTGTTTATTGTCGAATCAGGAGCTGGTATGGCCATTGATTTGACGCTAAGCTACGCTAACTTAGATCCCTTAAAACGTTTGGAACTTTGCTCCCTTATATGTCTGTGTTATGCTACGCGACATTTTGATCCCTTAAATGTTTTGAGCAGTATATATTGCTCATGCTTCCGATTTCATCAGTTCACCCTTATGTGAGAACCGGGGCAATACGTTCGTTCTGCCCATGTGCAGCTTGCTTCCGACAGGAAGTCATTTGTGTTCCTGTGCTAGTAAATGGTCCCATACACTGTATCATATAAAATAGCCTTGTGTATTTTTTTTTACCTAAGGTACATGTGTATACCGTTTTCCCATGGCCGCGTGCATGCTTTTGCTCGAGTCGATAAAATAATATTTCTGCGGCCTGTGTTTGAATTGGAACGTATTTTGGAATCACTTTATGTGACCCAACATCGTTTAGACTTCATAAAAGTGTCGCGGAAATAAATCATTATGGTGTCTGGGGACATATTCCTACTGTAAATATTGCTGGGTAGTTTTTTTTTCTTGTGTCTCCTATGACCTGGAGCAGAGTTTGTTTCAATGTTCCTGTGCTGCGCCCGGTCTGTACAATTGGTGGCAAACATTAGTACATCACATGTAGTCTCACATACACATGTGTCGAAAATTAAGCGAGTGCAACAATTCAATGCGCTGACACGACCAAGAACATTCTGACTGGCGAAAAAAGCTGCATGGAGGTTCCATCTCGTAAGAAGTCAAAGTTTAACACACATGTCTTAAATAAGATACCTCCAGCCATTTATTTGCATGGATTGATCAGCATATTGACCATGGTATGGCGAAATATTGAATCAAATATACAGGCCCTGATGGGATTTACGTAATAGAGAACAAACATGTGTTTCTCACAATACAAGTGCCAAAATTGACTAATGGAAGTCGCATTAAAACATATAAATCGAAGGTAAATTTCTCTATTAGATCGTAGAGTGCAGTTTCTGTGTGTAAATAAATGTCGAACTAACATTTCTAATCGTTTTGTTTATAAAGCAGAATATCTTCCTTACTTGCTTAGCACCACATATCAGTACGAAGAACGCGTCAGTGCCACGTCGCTATCGTTCAAGGAGTAATACAGTGAATTTACACAATATTTACAGTGATAATGCATCCGAAGTTCGAATGAACCGCCTCCTATACTGGCAAAGTGTGTGTCCATACGCGGATTTGAAGTACTAGTATGTACATTAATAAAACAGTCCAGTGCTAAACGAAATTGGAATCCAGCATTGCCCCCAAAGCCATAACGTCATGCGGCTGTAACGGTACCAAGAATATCCTCGCCTACAAGAAGAAATAAAAATGGAAATCATTACATGTATTATGAAATATTATCATGATATCATTGGAAGAACTACCGATCTGAACCACATAGTGTCGTGTAATACGTGGAGTCTTTTTATTAAGTCTAAAAGTTAGCCTTGAGTATATTTTACGTGAATCAATTCTCACGCATCATAAGATTAAAAGATATACAAACGTCGTCAATGTATCCGCTAAATCCTCGTCCGTTAACGCACCCCAACGTAACCGGCCCATGGCCGATTTCTAGGAAACCTGTAGAAACAAAAGTACAGACAGAATATTCAATCAATCAATCATTAGATTTGTATTGCGCCATTCCACAACTGTGCTCATGGCGCAGGACAATGTTATAACTACTGGGAAAAAAGATGTGTCTTCAATAATGATTTGA
>JAAUYG010021194.1_pt1 | contig 14120 bp, 12 predicted proteins | sample 7278091 | NCBI WGS metagenome assembly JAAUYG01 (sample SAMN14350201, study PRJNA611818) | marine sediment metagenome | isolation source: surface marine sediment (0.6m) | place: French Polynesia: Moorea | collected 2018-08
AACTTGGATCTGACTAAACCTGGGGGGGGGGGTGAAACAGCTTATATTCGGCTTTCAACCACTCATGGTAATATCACCGACTGCAAGTTGGATTCGGTGGGGTATGCAGGTGTATGCGTGTGAGTTAATGTGGATCTGTATTGTTTGGACCGAACGATCTAGCCTGATATGTTTTAGGTGCCAAGCCACCGATTCAATTCCGCCACAGGTGAGCAGAAATGAATCATTTAGACCATTTATGCTGACTCTGAGCCACCCAGCTGGTTGCCTAACTCATTAATGCCAAGCGCCAAGCTGAGAAGCGCAAACCTCCCAGTTTTTATGTCTTTTGGTGTGACGCGGTCCGGGATGGAACCCCGGCCTCCTGCATGCCGAGCGGACACTCTAACCACTGTGCTACGCAGGGGCAGTTCTTAAATCACAGGGACAACTGCCATGTACAAGTACAACTTACCTTTGACTGGTTATTTTTCAGCCTGTGTGCCTCGTCTACCACCAGTACGGCCCAGTCTACCGACCCCAGCGTGGCCTGGTCAATACTGATCAGTTCGTATGATGTCAGTAAAACGTGGAATTTCACGCTGCAATCTTTCTTCATTTTGAAGGCTTTGTTGCCACCGCGGATGGCCCCTTCATCAAATGAAAACTCATGCTCTCTGAAACAGAATGATGTCAAAGTTGTGCCAGTTTCTAAAAGAAGTATTAATATATAAATACACGGGAAATAGCATAACCTAGAAGAGACATATTTCTGTCATGCCTTTTTTTAGTAAAGAATGGTGCATGCTGCAGACTGATATTACAGTTATGTAATGGCGAATTAATTATGTCAAATTATATTCAAATTTAAGTCAATTCAGCAATATCTCCCATTGTCACAGTGTCCCCCATGTCAAAGTTGTCACCCCTGCGTGACCTACCTGGTGACAGCTCTGCTGTCCTTGTCCCCAACGTATGTCACCACGTACATGTCCGGGGCCCAGAATTCAAACTCCCTTTCCCAGTTGACTATAGTGGTGAGTGGGGCTGCCACAAGGAATGGTCCCTTACAGTGGCCCTGGAACAGAGTCATAGTAAGATATCAGTTCCAGGTGCAGATTCAGGTTTTATACTACTACTATTGCTACTACTGCTGCTACTACAACTGCTATTACTACTACTACTGCTACAACTGCTATTACTACTACTGCTACTTCTATTTCTACTTCTAGAATGGTAGTCTATAACATGTTTACCAGAGGAAGCAGATATTTTACACAAGTATTACACCAAGTTTAAGTTCCCAAAACACATTATGTACGGCTAAGCATCAGAATTTTCCGAAGAAATGCGCTTTTCTTTTATCAGTTCACAAGTCCTATGCTTCTGTCTGACCCGAACAGTAGTGTTTTCCTGTATGTAATTTCCTACCTCTTTGTACAGACTTCGGAGGAAGGCGATAGTCTGTACAGTTTTACCCAGTCCCATCTCGTCAGCAAGGATGGTGTCAGTGCCGTGGGCCCAGGAATAACGTAACCAGTTGAGTCCTTCAAGCTGGTACTCGTGCAAACTGCCACCTGTGGCATTCAAGTACTCGGGCTGCTCGGGGAGCTTCTTACATAACTAATGAAAGAATGAATGTAATACGGTCAGATAAACCACCAATCATTGAGAATAAACCAAAAATATCTGACCCATAGTTGGGGGCTGGATTCTCAAGTCTACGTTTAGACTTTAAGTTAGGTTCTTAGCCAACTACACTGCATAGACCATGTAGACTGTCCTAACTTATTTAAGTAGTTTCAAGACTTCTCTGGTTCAGACTGTGATTCACATTAAATCAGCTTTACTCAGTAATATACTGAGTAAATGTAATTCTGAGTAAATGCATGTTATATGCTATTGCCAACGGTGTTGGGAAGATGTGCAGGCTTCGTACTGTACATAAACTTCATTTCACGGGTAACCTTAAGAAAAGTATTTTTCATGCTTAAGTCAAGTTTTAGACTTTCTATTTTTGTGATACCCATCCCCCCGACTTACATCTGTCTGCGGGGAGGGAGGGAACAGTTTGGACTCTCTCTGTGCCTTGCGCATTGCTTTCCTCTCCTCATCATCACTCTCCTCCTCATTGTCAGATTCTTCCTCTTCCTCTGACGTGGACTCTCCCTTGCGTTTCTTCTTGCCTTTACGGCTCTTAGAGCGTGCCTTGGGTGGTTTCTTGGACAGAGCTTTCCGGTCGTCCACCCCCAGCATAACAAACCTAAACACAGAACACGGGGGGAATATAGGGTGACCCTGATTTAAGACACTTCCTGGACAGCCATAATTAAAACCTCAGAACCTTGTTATGACCCACTAGCCCTGGTTGACCCCTAGCTATAGTTTAACCCCTAGCACTGGTTTAACCCCTAGCCCTGGTTGACCCCTAGCACTGGTTTAACCCCTAGCACTGGTTGACCCCTAGCCCTAGTTTGACTCGGTTCTGGTTTGACTCCCTAGACTTTGTTTGACCCCATAGCCCTGGTTTGACCCCCCAGCCCAAATGAACCCCTGTAGCCCAATGGTTTGATTCCTAGCCAACCTGATTTGACCCCCTAGCCCTCCTGGTTTGATCCCCTAGCCTTGTTTGAACCCTAGACCTGGCTTGACAGCCCCTACCCCCCCCCCCCAGCCATATGCCAACAATCATGGTTTGTGTTTTACCTGGTTTGACCCCCTCCAAGCCACCCAGTTTGACCCCCTAGCCATGGTTGGCGTTTTACCTGAGGTCATAGTAGTCATCAATGGACTGTTTCATGTCTGGTATATCAGCGTCCTCTATCTCCCAGGTGGCCTGGTCGTATCCCAGCTCTCTCCACTTGATCAAATACCACATACTGCCATCCTTCAACATCCTGAAACCGGCAAACAGGTACAGTCTCAACATACACACACAGCAGCCCAGCTAGTGATAGTAACAACCAGTGTTTGGTTTTAGGATTAAACTCTGCTGCTTAGTCACAGTCCTCTTACTATAGACTGATGGAAGAATTTATGTCAGACATTATTATTACCCAGGTTCTTATTCCCACATGTAGGACACCATACATGCTACTCTGACCTCAGTAACGCTGTACAATTGAAAACACAGGGACAAACGCATATGGTAGTACAGTTCAATCTGCTGTAAAAAATCGCCTGTATACAAAGATCACCTGTATATAAAGACCATCTGTGTATTAGGAGTGATTTTTGGAGGGTCCTTAGTGTGGACTTTATAGTTTATAATGAGATTTGCGTGTACCGTACCTGTGGTTGATGGCGCGATGTATCTGAAGCCATTCTGGCCTCACACCGTATCTATAGAATCTCTCTTCCAAGTTATGTGGGTCTTCCTCAGACTTCAATGTATCCTTGCCAAATGAGCTGCCGTCTTCCAGCGGTGGAGGCTCGTCCATGTCGTTCTTACGTATGTAGTTACGGTACATGGCGGGATGATGGACATCGTACTGAAGGAGAATATGACTGTCACTAGTTTTCAGCACAGCAGCACCTACATAACACCACGTTTACCTTCCATCGGGAAAATCACAAGTAACGGTTGAGTTTGACGGGCTTATCTAAGTTGTCAAAGCTCACAGTCAGATATCAATGTTTACCCACTACGGCATATTTGAGCATTTTAAGATCCAAATTTATTTAGTTTGCTTTTCGGCTTATGTATTCTTCATAACACTTCCTCCAACAGGCGTTATGAGGCTGTAACATTTTATTACAGGAAAATCTGTTATCTTAATCACTGATTCCTATGTTCATTGCACATACCTGCAGCTCGGAGATCCATTCACAGTGCCAGTAACACATGTCGTGCCACTTGACGAAGAATTCTCGTTCCCGATGTTCTTTCTGGAACGACACGATAATCACATCAGTAAACAAAGCAAAGTTCATTATGAAAATAACGCTAAAAGTTATGCCAAACGGAAATATAATTCTATAAAGCTACAGAATTACACTCAATGCATATGAGGCCACATGGGATGTTTCAATGTTTTGTTCTGGTTAATAACAACTGCAGGTCCCAATCACATGAAGAATGTCTCGCTCTCCAAAACTGATCATTCCAAGACGGACATGAAAGCCAAGTGCTTGCTGTTACTAGGTCAGCTGAATTGTTTGGGTAGTTCACCAGGCAACTCCAACATATCTCGATCATCTCCATAGAAACCCTTGGTAAAATCTCCATAGAAACCATCTGTAAACATCTCCAAGGAAAGCCTTGTTAACACCTCCATAGAACCCTTCATAAAATCTCCATGGAAAAAAATACCTCCATGGAAACATTTTGCAAAACTTCCCCTGAAAGTTCTCTAGCATCTCCATGGGAACCTTCGTGAATGTTTCCATGGTTCCTCTGTGACTAAGAGCAGTACCATGTTACCTTTTTGTTCGGGCTGTGTGGAGTAACGTGGTCCAGCTCGTCCTCCACCGGCAGCGGCTGCTTCCATCTCCATGTCAACACTTTCTGGACTCGGCCCTTCAACGGCTCACACTAAACACATACAATCCAGACAGAATTAGATCAGAGACTCAAGTAAAACGGAAATTTGTTCGAAAATCTGTTGAAGCCCGCAGTATTAATACTGGTACTACCAAGCATGTATGGGCATGAGGACACTGATTCAGGTCCACTCTTAATAAACTTTCATTAGATGTTATTAGATTTAAAAATTCAGGTAACTTTGCCCGTCCTCAACACTCTCAAAAACGATCAAAATACAAATTCTTACTACCGGTAAGCTTGCTTAAATGTTATACCGAAATAAAAAGTGATCCCTCATGTAATCTTACTGAGCATCGTGGACAGTGCCACTCCCCATCTGGGACCCCGGTCACTGGGGGGTTGAGACAGAATGTATGGTAAGCCGACGGGCACAAATCGCAGCATAGCAGTTCACCGCCATCTTTACACACGCGGCAGAACTCCATGTGTTCGTCGTCCTCCTGTTCTATTATTCCATTCTCCTCCTGGAAACACCACAACGGTCACAATTTTATAAACGCATAGTGACTTTGAGGAAATCAAACTTTATTTCCTGTATACGAGTTGTTTTTGATTGCCCATTATCGATATTACTATAATACAAAGTCCAGTCTAGGTTACTCACACAGTGCGGACAGCTCCATTTTCCCTCGGGAGCCTGTTCCAGCTCAGGTTCCAGACAGACGAGATGGTAGGCGCGGGGACACGTGTCACATAGGATAATCTCCCCACCCTGCTGACACACCTCACAGTAATCCTGGTGGTCCGTCTGCAACAGGAATACAAATACTGGACTGCAACCCAAACTGGGATACACTGCACATCTTGAGTTTACAGTGAAACCTACCTTGGTAGATCAACACACTGGCCAAAATAAATGGTCTCTAAAGACAGGTGAGGTGGTCCTTAGTGACAGGTTCAATTACATTGAAATGTACAATCTTGTTCCAGGAAAGTTTAGTCTTTCAAGACAGGTGGTCTCTCATGGCAGTGATAGCTAAAGGCAGTCATTGCTGTATTGCACTCTTACCGCAAACCTGATTAAGCTAAAACAAATTACAAATTCTTATTTAAATCTGTAGTTTAGAATTGAAGTCCTGGTTGAAACTCAGTTAATACTGACAATGGATCCACGCAAGGATTATACACTGATTTTCATACCTTCACCAAGCATCTCCTTCACTGGGTTTTATATCTAACCCATCTTTATTATTTGCAGTCTTTTTCACTTCAGTTGTTAGTATCAGGTAACACATATCCACACGTGAAGACCTTACTGAAAGTAAATTTTTTTGACAAACTCTCTCCTCTAGTAGCTGACTGACAATTCCTACCTCGTAACCTCCCCCCTCTTCTCCAGCATTGGCCTTCTTCCGTTTCTTGGCATTACGACCCCGGCCTTTCTTCATTTTTGGTCTCTTTGCCTTTTCGGCCTTTGCTTCAGCTTCTAAGATGGCTGCTTCTTCAAGCTGTCGTTCAAATTCCTCGTCACTTGTGTCGAATCCCTTTCCTTCTTCATCCTATAAGCAGTATGTATTAACTACAGTTAATCGGGTAATAGTTAAACAAATCTTAAATACCGGTAATTACAAACATCGTTAATCTATTACAATAGACTCTGACAGAGACCCAAATGGAAGTCGTCCAATCTTTGTTACGGCTGTCGATTTTCTTTTAATGTTGTAACTAAATGAAAGTACAGTCCCTTCTGCCACATGAAACATCTACTCTTAAAAATTTCTACTTAAACCACTGACAAAACAATGAGTTTCTTGATTTATGATTTTATTTATGCAATCCCCAATATAAGAGACCCAGGGGCCTTGAACTATAGGCAATCTGTATCTACAGCAAAATCGTTATTTGTTCAAAACCACACTGAAAACTTACAGAACTCCCGCCCTTCTTTTTCTTTTTGCGTTTGTTGATCTTGATCTTCAGAGGTGCGACCGTCTTTTTGGAGCTGCCGCCCCGGCCTTTCTTGCTTCTGGAGTTCGGAGTTCCTGGCCCTCCTTCCTCGTCGGCAATGGTCTCCATGCTGTCATCTCCTTCCATGGACACAGGGGTACCGGCTGGGGAGGAGACGGGGAACAAACAGTTATTGGTAAAATAGCAGCAGAAGGACTGCCACAGAATTGTTCTGTACACAAATGTTTCGGCAGTTTGCTGAGAGAGTGGTAGACGAGTTGCATCTCAAGTAATGAAATTGAGGCTTTTAACAACTTTCAACCCCTCTGTCTGGCCAAACCTCTGGTCAACACTTTTGGACAGAAATCCACATAGGTCAACAAAGCAAAACTGAGTCTGTTTTGTATGTAGATGCAATCATCATGGTGCACTATTCTTACTTTCAGCCTAACTTTTATAACACTCAGAGCTTGTTCCTGGAAAATGTCTCAAGTTCAAATTAACCTCTAGCATGCAACAAATCATGATTCTTTAGGTGATTGTAAACTAAGATTAACTTTTGCCTCTGGATTTCAGATTTTTAGAGACGTTGTACACTAGCGCCACCTACCATCGGCACGTCCTTTCTTGGGTTTATCCAACACGTCCTTGTTCGGGTGCTGAGCGACAAATTCCCGCCATTTCGCCGCCACTATACTGACGACCCGAGACTGCGGGATTTTGGGGTTCTCCTTGGAGATGAGTGGGCGGATGTGCTGTGTGAAGATCTTGTATGTGGTTAGAGTCTCGTAATCTTCATCGTCGTATTCAAGTTCAACGTCGTTCACCCCGAGAGAGGCACAGATCTCCTGGGAAGTCTTTGTCGACTCCTGCGCAAGAGAAAAAGTCAGTTCTTGTTACATGTGAGTGTGTTATGGGAAATTATTTCAATATCATATCACATTTCATTTATATAAACACAATGGCATTTCGGTATTTTATTAAGTGTTCCTATTTATTCATTGACATGTGGCTTTATAGGCTGTTGGTTTAAAAGTTGAGAACTATTTACATCAATACTATTATTTAAATATATGCAAATGAGATTATGCATTGGAAGAAAACTGGCCTAACATTAGCCCTGGGCAGCACCACTGCAGATGAAAACTTTAGTCACTCAACAAAACTATATATAACAAAGGTACCACATTATGGATTGTAAAACAAAGAGATCCTTATGATAGCTGCAAGTCCTAAAAGGCAGCAGGTCTCAAAACGTCTAGTTACTCTGTGTTACAAACACTGCCAAGAAGTAATCCTGTAATGGAATCCTCTACAATGTACACTACTGTGTGCTACTACTAACCAGTTCAGATTTTTCGCGTTTCTTTTTCTTCTTTTTGGATTTGTCGGGTTGCGGAGTGGCCGCTGGAGTGTAATCACTGTCGTTAATATCCTGCTCTCCGTCATCAATGACCAACGAGGCATCAGCTTCCTCCTGTCAGAGATAAAACATCCGACGATCAATTCAGTTTCTTTCCAGTACAAAACATGTGCCCTGTAGTATTAAGTAGATCTAAAAAAATCAAGCTCGCTTCCTCAAAATACAAAGCACAGTCTATTTCCTGGTAGATCTAGTAAGTTTTTGTTGTGTCAAAAAATTAAGTCCCAAAGAGGTATATTTTTTCTCGGCCTGGTGGCTAACACCATGTTATAATACATACTAGTATATATTCAGCACTGTAAGACCCAATCATGCACAAGGTCCTTTTACTGGTTATCATGGTAAATCATGGATAGTATGAGCTGATCGCCATGGTTACAATGACTGGTTATCATGGTTGCTATGACAAGGTTTCCGTAGTTACAATGACCTGGTTACCATGGATACTATAAACTCACAGTGACCCCCTCTGTATATAGCTCCACTTCCTCCTGATCCTCCACCGAGGCCACATCGCCATCTTTCTTTCCCTTTCCTCCTCTCTTTTCCCTCTTCTCCCTTTTTTCTCTGCTTTTCTTTGGTTTCTTCTCGCTTCCCCCTGTAGCGGCCTCCCTTGCCTTACGTTTCTTTCCTTTCTTTGGTGATTCGACTGCCGCAGACTCGTCGACAATCAGGTCCCCTTCTTCTTCCACTGAAACGATACAAAGGGAAAGTGAAAGACACCTTCTTTATTTAAGAAAGCGAATTCCATGTGAGTAAAATTGATTGGCACTGGAAGAAAATAATAAGATGGGGCTTTTTACCTTCTTATGAATTACTATATACAGCTTTAATTTGGATATTAGGATTTAACAGGAAGCAGCAGGCCATTTATATACAAATTAGCAACCAAGATATTAAGATGAAGTACAATTAACATATTTTTAACTTCCCTGATTGATATGTAAGATTATATACACAGATACAACATTAACAGGCCACAGTGACGCACACAGTGAGTGATATCAAAGTTTAACGGAACATCAACACCAAAAGGGTCATACAGTGCCAAAACAGGCGTAAACTGCCCTATGAGTCTAAACACACACATAATTTTGGTGTTTGTCTTTGACAACGCCAACATAACCAAAGGAAAGCAAAGACATAATACTGATGGTGTTAAAATGCTATCTGTCCTATCTTCATGCAGTTATGTGCTCAGAATAACAACAGCAGATTAAATCACAAACATGATATCTTCCTCCAGAAATTACAATGGAAACTGAAATTGGAATTGTGAAAAGAAACATGGAAAACACACCACAAAAGAAAAGGTCGTATTACAGGAATGTTACAGGAAAAGAGGAATTTACAAAGTAAATTCACAGGCATTCACATAACATAGCCAGTACAGGTAGTCTGTTATTATGTGCTGGTGACAGGTGTGGTGACACTATTCTTAACATCGCTTAATGGTGACAAAAAAAGAGAAGAAACAAATTAGCAAAACGCCGCCCTGCGCCTTATTATTGCTCAGTCTTTGTCTAAATCTTTCTCGAAATTATGAATGCATTTCTGAAAACCTTGAGCAATTAGATTAATTTCTCAAAACACCTGTGCTCTAAATAGGTATTACAAGAAAAATCTATGTTTGCCAGATCAAATATACTAAGGTCTACCTAGTAATAATGCCCAGTAACATGTGTGTACATGTGTATCCCAAGATTGGGCTAAAACTTGTGTGCATTATCTGATTGGGAATTTGGGATAAAAACCGCTGCGTCTGATCTCCTGATGGACCTTTCTGTCACCTTTCATAGGCTTGAACTAGTCCGTCAACTGTCATGTTCATTATGTGTCTACAACAAATAAACAGCCGACTGCACAAATACAACATTGAACACACCATGACTCCCCATTTATGCCAGATAGGAACGGCTCTTGTATCATCATGTGTATGTGATCTAGCTAAATCTAGACTGTGACTTGGTGCCATTGGCTTCAGAGATTAAGATACCACCAGTCAGAGGTACTTCAGGAACCCACCTCAACTTTACCTCATGCTTTACATTCTTGAACACACCTCTGATGGCAGGGTCATTATGTGTAGTGACAACATTCATGACATTAGCACATGTACATGTTTACAGGTGACAACAGCAAGCCCGGGGCACAGTTTCCTCAGATGTCTTAAGCCTGGAAACGGTGTCTGAATTTACTTTTCTGATGGTGAATTTCAATAGTTTCATAAAGTTTAACTTTGAGGCCAAGCTTATTTGTTTTAGAAACTAGTCCCAGATTGCTAGCAAGGGAAAAATTTCCAGGAAAATCTACTAGTCCAAAAGCCATGACAGCCATTATCTTTTCCATGCTTAAGATGGAGTTTCAGACTGAAGATTTTCTAAGAAACTGGCCCCGAATCAGTTATCAGAATGGCTGCCTTCGAGGCAGACAGCATGGTTGGTAGAAATCTGACCGAGAGAACTAGCCGCGTCCTCCTCCTCCTCTTCTGTGTTAGTGCCAGTGCCAGAAAGAATGTGCAAGGCAGAGTTTAAGAGACAGAATTTGAGAAAGCCAAACATAGAACTACAAAAGCTATTCACATGACGTACATGTAAGCTGTGTGGCAAAAACATGAATGTTCATTTTTAAGCCAAAGCATACTGCAATAAATATAAGCCATTTTGACTCAAAGTCAAGCCTCAAAATGAGAAGCAATGTATACAATTATTACATGGAAGATTCAAGACGCTGAAGGCTCCTTGCGTTTGGCAATAAAATAAATATTGCCCAGTCTTTGTGAAATGGTCATAAACTGGAAAATTGGAAATCTGTACATCATGTGGATATAATATATAGCTTAGTAAACAATGTGAATATAGATGCCAAACCAGAGGAATACCTTTACCAGGCAATTTGACAAGATTACAAAAAGTCAGAGGAGAAAATAAAGTTCAAAATACTGCAATAAAGTGGCTCTTAGAACTAGATCTTGCAACTGTTAAAGAAACTCTTCAGTTCACAGAGTTCTAACAGAGAAAACTTCAACCAGTCGCAATGTCTGAAACTTCATGCTACTAATATCAAAGTATGATGAACTTTCATCAGAAACTATGATGAACTTATGATGAAGTATTAAGATCGTAAATAAAAAGCATGGCCATAGTTCTCACACACAAGGAGCACTGAGTAATCAAACATGGACAAAGAAGTAGGTGGAAAGTCCCATACTGGATAAAGATATGTGCAGGTCAGTGCCAAGGTATCTTGAAAACAAAAAGTCAGTCAATGGACAGATTATCAAAGATTCCCCAAAGTAAACACTGGATGATCATGTCATGATGTGATTACTCACTAAGTCCCAATGCAGCCTGATGCTCCTCTCCATCGGAGGGATACGTCGCCCTTTCCGGGTTACCCGGGGCCGGGTACGACACATCCGTGGCTGTCAGAGCGAGAGAAACCCCAGTATGGTGTTAATGAGTTAGTTACAAAGCCAGAGGAAAAATAGAAGTTTGCCAATAAATTAATTCTAACAGAATATTAATAAGCCACTATTTATTACTAACTTTTTTTCTAAGTAATTCTAAACTTACCGTCAAGTAACGATAACAGAATGTAACAGTTCCGAGAAGCAACTAACTTTTACGCCAGACATAGTTCAGCAAATAACTGGATTAATCCCAAGTTGCGAACTAAATGGATTGAAACAAGTAGAATGTATGTCACATATCAACTTATACTGAGAGTTGAATTAAGGCAAGATGAAATGTTAGCTTTAGGAAAAGCCCCCTATATGTACAGAGCCACCATGCAACTCAACTACATCACAGAGGTGTCAGTAAGTATCTCTATATAAATACTAGCTTGTCCCCCCCCCCCCCCCTTAGCACACAACTGGTTTGGGCGAGAAATGACTCTAATTAGAAATAGGACTGTTATTGTAAACTGTTTTAACTACAGCAACATGTAAATAGCAAAATAGCATACTTTATGCTCAGCTATTGCTTTAGAAACATGAAGTGGATCATCTATAAAAACTACATATGTGTGATGTTTTCAGATGTTCATTCTAATAAATAAAGGCAAATAGGTAGCCACACCTGCACTTTTATTTTATTTAAAGTTTGCAGCCTTTAATTGAAACAAATCATTTAATCTTCTTCTCTCCAGCACATGTAAGTATATCACTTCGTTGACATGCTTGATTGCTGGGATGAATTCCATACTGGCATTGTTTTATTGGAGTTATACATGTTGCCTGTGATATCTTTCTAAAAGTTACAATCCAACATTTCAATTCATCAGTTCATAAACGGTTTATGCATAAAATAAGACAATCATCCCTGTCTCAACTTTACGCATGTCTCAGATATTTGTCATGATGCAAAGGGCGGGCTAAGACTTCGACTGTCATTTACGGCTGTAACATACGTCCAACTCCCTATATGGCTGCCCATTACGCATGCGCAGTATTTTCGTTAACTAATATGTCAATAACCTAGCTAACCGATTTCGATTAACCACGGCATCATTGGTCACGTGTTAGTTAACTAATTTAATACGCTTTACAGCCGTCCAATTTGTTATCCTTTGTCAAGAAACTTGGAATTTAGACTTGTGAGGCGAGCATGTACCCCCGAAACGGGAAATCTCGGGTCAGTTTCAGGTTGCCAGCTTCCATCAATGAACCGGAAGATCTACAAAGAATTTCAATATCGGCACCACGCTTCAGGTGCTCTCGGCCTTCCTGCGCATAAAAGACAACAATTTTAAGAAAAAATGCACAAATATATTAACACTGGGGTACACAAGGCCTGTCTGCATCAAATTCTATAGGTCTTTGATGGTTCTGGACCCTATGGGAGGACATTTTAATCGATGAAGCGCCGGTGGCACCGAGGTCACTTGGCAGCATTAAGACGGCAGCGGCGCATCAATTAGTCAATAAAATTGCACATACCTGGGTCGTATTCGTCCATTTTGAATTATTTCAAGCCTTTTATGAGAAATCCTGTCTGATGGGTTATCCTCGTATGTAGGTCCTAAAATTAACTGCAAAATAAGGCCGTTAGGCCCCAAGAAAACGTGATTTGTTGGCAAATTTCACTCCTAATTTTGCATAATGACTGAAAACGGCTTGAAGCGATCGGCATGACGTCATCATAAGTTAGCGCCATCCCATAATATACGGTTAGTCCTAACCGGTCACGTGTCCAGTTAAGGTTAATATGTCACAAATATTATGAAGATCACTACCAATCGATATCATATGGCGGGGGAGGGGGTGGATGGCCAGACTTTGATTATATATGGTCATTTCAAGCTTCTTACACAATATCTGGGCAATTAGCAGCGTATGTCATGAGGCCACACGAGGTGTCATAAAGAATTCGCATCGATATAGGCTTGTCGATACAGGCACTTGCAACAGAAGCTTAGCAAGAATAATATATGGCGGGAAAAGAAAGCCCATATTTGATACATACCCCAAATACCATTATGATTGGCGATGATCTGTTTATACTTACATATAGGCCCGAGCCGGCCTGTTGGATGTAAAACTGACTGAAATCGGAAAAGAAAAAGCCAAAAAAAAAAAAAAAAAAAAAAAAAAAGAAAGAAAGAACTGGTGATAACACTGCATGACTTCAAACGCTAAGTAGAGTGTGTCGCCTAATATAAATACTGGTCAAAATTAAGTTCAGCGGATAGCAAATAAAACTAAAGTTTCTTTATATATCGTATAATAAATAATATGTCAATGCATTCATTGAATGTGACTTTCCTGCTTATAGGGGTGTTCATATCTTAAATAATTTAAAGTCTTTCGCTTTTTGTTACACTTGAAAAAAAAAAGCTTTGAAAACATAAAACATACCCACGTAACTTTTTGTGAGAAAACAATTGCTTTAATTAGTCTAGTAAGCTAAATCGGAGCTTTTTTATATTCCCCTCAGTTTTTTATAGTTTCTGGTCACACTAAAATACATGATCCAACTTTTACACTAAAATACATGATCCAACTTTTCAATGGATTGACTCACTTTCCCTGCTTAAATATTGTGATCACTGCATCATATGCGTCCTCTTCTTCAGTGAAGTAGATTCGGCTGCAGTTCTTGTTATAGAAAATCAATAGGCATACATACAGTTACCGAAAAAAAATAGCTTCATCAATCAAAAGAAAAAAAAAGCAAAACAAGCTTTATAGCCCCTTTCCCTCCACAATAATAATAATAATAATAATAATAATAATAATAATAATAATAATAATAATAATAATAATAATAATAATAATAATAA
>JAAUYG010276675.1_pt1 | contig 14114 bp, 15 predicted proteins | sample 7278091 | NCBI WGS metagenome assembly JAAUYG01 (sample SAMN14350201, study PRJNA611818) | marine sediment metagenome | isolation source: surface marine sediment (0.6m) | place: French Polynesia: Moorea | collected 2018-08
ACATTCTCGCCTTTCAGAAAAGGGCAGCAATGGAAAATGTTTTCTTGGTGTTGTGAGATGGCATTGAAACTCCTGAAAAGGAACGCTTGATTTAGCACAGGTGAAACAGAAACAAAAGGTCTTCTCTATTCAATCTGATGAGACCAGTGTTTGCGTTTTCACAATTGACAATGAAACGCAGAAACCAAAACAGAAAACAAAAGCAGAGCCTGCAGTGCACCATTGGTAGGAAATATGAAAAAGATGCTTTTCAAACAACAAGTGGAATTTGATGCATTGGGCGTTGTGCAGATTGGCAACGTTTACATTGAGTTCTCATTTCCTTTCCAGGATCGATTATTCTTTGTTGGCTTAATGCCTGAAGTATAAAGCGGAGGAATTACTTGGCTGCTGATGCTGATGCTGCAGAGACACGAGAAGATCACCCTCCTGTGTGTTCCCTGTTGTCCCATCCGGGGAGACAATACAGTGTTGATCCCCCTAATTTCCGTTGGATTCTTTGTTTGGATATCCAGAAGTCCAGATGAAGTGAGAACAGGAACGGGGAGAGCTCTGTCCCCAGAAGAACGTTCCATTTACCTGCATGTATAAGTGTCAAACAATTCGGTTTATCCGAACAGACACCACCCTGGTGAAAATTAGATCTTTTCAATTCAGGTGAATTTTGATTTAAGCATGCAATTGAACACAAGAGGGACACAAATTTGATTTCCAGAAGACTTGGAATTAACCGTGATATACATTTGTCCTGATTCAGATCAACCGGGGCCCACCTGGTTTTTTTTCATTCTAGAGGTGACATTTTGTCAGGTGGTTGGACCAATGATTGAAGAAAGGTTCTCTGTCTGTTTGTCCTCTCTATTTTGGCAGAACAAAACGAAGTTGCTGCAAAAGTCTTACAAACGCATCCCTGCCACAAATGCCTTTGGACTAATTCAAAGGTTTGGCTTGGAACATCATGGTCCACAAAAAGATTTGATTTTTGTTCCAATTCAGCACGAAGTAAAATTTTCAACTGAAACACAAAATGTAGCGTGATGCACAGCCATGCAGGGGCTGATCGATTTCTTCAAAAGTCCTGCGAATGGCTTTGCATGGCTTTGGAAGCACTCATGGGTCTGTGAGTGCTTTTCACTCATAAATCTGGCATCAGTCGGAATACCTCTCAAATTTACGGGCACTTGCAAATCCCCTTGGTATTTGACGCATCGCACCCAGCTTTTTCTTTTGGAAGGTGCGCCAGCATGCTGATCTCCAATGGATGAACATTGGGAGTTTTGAGTGCAGCTTTTGTGTTGTGTCCTGCCATCGCATCACCCTGTCATTGTTTTCGTTCGCGTTCGTCAGAACTTGATTTTCGCTGGTTGGTTTCAGGAGATGCATTGATTACCCTCAATGCGGGGTGTTTACTGATCCAAATGGGGGAGGTGGTCTGCGTCGAGTTCCAGGCCCAATCCATACAGGACGCGGGACACGACGCGCAACGCAACGCAACGCAACGCAACGCAAGCAAATGGGACCTGTTGATGTGAATGGGGGTGTCCACACTGCACACAAGCAACATCAAAGGAAAAACATTCTAATTTGCATGCCCGTTGCGTCCTGCGTCCTGTGTGCATTGGGCCCCAACGTTTCGAGCTTCGTCCTGCAGGGAGATGGGGATGGGGGGTTGACAGGACATCAAAGCTGGAAGTAACATTGCACACATTGTGCACCTTTTGAACAGAAACGTTCAATCCGGAGGACAGCCGTCCATGTAGCATGCTGCACCACCCAACAGCGAAAGATATCAAGAAGACATGGGTTTTCTGTCATCAGTGAAGAATGCACTGAGCCACGGTACAAAACATCAATTCTGTTTTTCATGTGCAATATATAACTTCTAAAAAAAAAGCCTGATTCCGTCAGAGATGAGCACGTGGAAGCTGCTGTTGCCTTTGATGTATTGAACGCCGCTCAAAGCTGACAGTCAGCAAATTAATAAGAAAAATAGAAAGCGCAACAGCCACAGAAATGAAAGATTAAAATTTCCGACGAATCTCTCAAATTTTTGTCCTTCCACGTCTTGGTGGGGACACTGTGGCAGTTTTCGTTGGGCGTTGTGATCAATTGTCCTTGTTATTTTGGTTCAAGCCCATTCGAGCATGCCTTAGCATACAGACTGAAGTTGTCAAATTGGCAGACGTGTTTCCTTTGCGTGGCTCTGCATTGGGACAGCACAGGCAGGGGAAGTACATTGCCAATCTTTCCTTGAGTTTTTGCGATCCGAACATTTGTCAAAAAGAGGGACCAATGCACATCAAAGTCTTGATGTGGAACCTTACTTCGAACAGGAAAAGTAGTGTCTGGGTGTTGAAATCCGAAAACTGGACCATTGAACATGTATCACCATCAAAGCGACAAGGCTTTTTTCTGAGCTTGTTTTGGGCGCAGACATCAGGCTTTCACCTTGACTTGAGCAACCGGGTTAAATTGGGCTCTGAACGCCTATCCACCATTAGAGCCACGCGGTGGTGTCGTGTACATGTGGCCGAACCACACTTCTCAGGACAAGTACCTTTTTGCGTGGTGACACACACAGCTGTTGCAGATAGCTGGAGTGATAGGTTCAAAATTACGACTTTTTAGATCCATAAAATTTATCAATAAAATTTACATTCACCGGTGGTAAGATTTGCGCAAATCAGAAAACAGATTTGTGGTTTTTAGATTCAAAGTTGTTATGGAATGTTGCCGAGAGTGCTTGCGATGCTTGATACTGTTCATAGATCATCTCCAAGGTAACCGTCGTCATCGTCCAGTTAGATACTGGAAGATCACCTCAGTGGATGTACGGGATTGGGAACGTAAGGCTAAGGTATGTATGCAGCAGTGTACTTGCAAGTACTTATGTGTCATTCTTATACTTATTGATTCTGCTGTGTTGCCTGTTTTGATTTTTGCTTCACACTTGTCGCTGATACATGCACTGAAGAACACCCGAATCATTAACCAGAAACGGCTTAAAATTTTGTCCTAAATGATCCCCACAGCTATCATAGGCTGTGACTATTGAAGTCAGAAAGAAACACAAAGACGGCAAGAAAACTGATTTGCTGTGAAAGGGTAAAGAGCATCTCGCATTAGATTTTATCAATACCTGCAAAATCAGTTGAAATGTCACAATGTTACTTTTTGGCGAGACTATAACGAAGGCAGCACAAGTACAGGCGCATACCTGTCAATTATTATACCTCTTCAAAGCAACTGGAAGTACTCTCACATTTTGGAGCTGTCTTTGTAAATTGACAGGTGGGGGAAAATTTAGGCTGCATGCAAGCAGGAGGCCTGTTGTGTTCTTTGTGACATTGTTACTGCCTGGCGGGAGCTCAGAATGGGATTGTATTTCATTCAGTGTTTCTGTCACGCCAGAAACCAGAGAAGTAGCGTTCGGTATGTTCAGAGATGTAAACAGGCACAAGGCAGGGAAGGTTGTGACGTCAGGGAACCCATATTGGTAAGGTTCATCTCGTGCATCTTTGGTGCAAGACATTCTGCAGTCACAGGAAGGAAAAGTTTCAAAGAGTTTACAGAGGAAGATTTTTATTGTCTCACACCAAATGCTGGGTTGGTCCAACGGATAACATTTAACTTGAACAAGGGCAGCAAAGAGGTTACATGACTTCTGTTGTGAAGGGGCAAAAAGGTGTTACATCTTTCTGATGTACGTTTCTGGGATTGCATATGAACCTACATGGCCAATAACAGTCACACAGCAAGACCCTATCAAGCTGCAGAAAGAAATATGTGCAGGAATCATTTTCAGTTTCCACCAGCCAACAAACTGCAAAGTGCCTGGATTCTTTTGGGAAACAACTTCTCTCTGAAATGACTTTGGCCAATGTCACAAAGGCCATCAACTTTTATCAAATTCCAGAATGGTGTGTTCTGTGAACCAAAGTCTCAAGTTATTGAGTGACAAACGATTTCCTGCAGTTTATCTATGAACAGGCTAATGACCTCTGGAGCAAATGGACTGAGGCAAAATATATTGTTACACCCACTTGTCAGTGGCAGTCACACTTTCCATGGCCTTATCTCGGCAAACGTTACTTTTGCGGGTATTCAAAAATGAAAATTGAGTTTATTTAGTAGAAAATTGCCAGTTGTGTACAAAATTTTTGTCAAAAGAGAGACACCCTATAGGCAATTAAATTTTGCAAAAAAATTGTACATGGCCCATCTTTTTACTAAAGAAACTCATGGTCTTATTTTTGAATACCCGTAAAAGTAACATTTGCCCTTATCTCCACATATCCGCTTTTTATACAGTCTTGCTACTTGGTGTCAAACAAAGCCATACATTGAGAGTGACAAATGGTAAGTGATATGACCTTGCATGAGAAGCAGGTCTCTGCAGTTATCACAGGAATAGTGAACACACAGGCTTGTACATGAATGGCTTTCAGAATAGCCCACGCAGACCTTTGGACAGAAGAAAGAAAAGCACCTGCAAAACTTCTGCAAGTGGCTTCTGTCTGATGCGAACACGTTTTGTGTTTTACTTGTCCGTGACTTTCCAGCAACTGAAGCTACTGAACCTGAGAAATGCCTGTCAAGGCACCAGCTGAAGAACTGGCTCTTGTCACCATTGTCGAAGGGTGATTGCGCTTGCTGAACAGAATATATACGCCTTGCGTCTGGCATTAGGCAGTTTAAGCACCAAACGTTGACTTCAACGTGAGTCTTCCACCTCAGTGGCAACGTTGCAACGCTAACGTAGGCGTCCTAACATTTGAGTGCCGAGGTCAGCATTTCAAGCGTTGGGTGGGGACAATTCACGGGTGATCAGCGTTTGAGTTTGAGTTAACGTTTGGTGCTTAAACTGTCTATTATTTTCAGTTTGATTCAGAGAAAGCGTTCCAGAACAAATGTTTTTCTCTTTGCAAAATGTTCGTCAAACGTTGTGCAGTTTAATCACCTGGAAAACATCTCAGACTTTTACTGATTAATTATTATGCAACGGAAATTGACTTTTCTGCATCTTGAATTGTGCAAAAGGTCACAACGCCTTTTTGACGCAGTTGCAGCTGAAGTTTTCAGATTAACGCTTCCGTTTCCAAACACTGAAAGCTTTTTTCATTAAGATTCAGTGCTTGCTTGGTCGACATGGCACCTTTCATTCATATCTCGGGTTATGCATGGAAACGCTATCATTTCTTGTCACCTGTATCTCGCTTGAGATTAACCTTTCGCTCTCGTGGAATGGACGCCTGTTGATGGCGGTCCGTCAAACCATGGCATTATCCCACCGCTCCATCTTAATAAAGTGACGCTAAAATCAAAATGGCAGGTAATCAGGAGTTATAGACATGGGAGTTTGATTGATCACGTGGGGTCCAATATGGCCGCCAGTGCTAGGATTCTGTCCTACAGGTGGCTAGGCCTTTCAGGTTGGGTTATTCTGCATTACTCAATGATTGATGACAGATGAAGGCATCCCCCATTGTTTTCACTGCAGTGTTCTGGTATTCTGAGGCCTTGAGGAGAGAGACTCCATTAGGAAGCGCGAAGAGGGCCAGATTGTTTTTGCAGGATGACAAAACAGGCTTTCTTGATGGGTAATCTGTGGCTTTTTCCTTTTGATTCTTTTTTCTGCTGAAATGCTGCACTTTTGTGTGTCCAAACCACTGGTCGTTGTGCAGGACAGCCAGAAAACAGGATTTGAGAGTTTTGCGTCACAGCTTCCTGTGTCATAAGCTCTCTCAGTGCTGAAGGATAAAACAAGCTTTCGCTGTCTTAATGTTTGTCGGTGCGTTTTGTATCTAAGCTCAGGGTACCCGTATCCCTGCAAGACAACCCAAATACCTAATTGGAAACGTTCGTGTCAGCCCTTTCTGTATCAAACACTCTGTTTTCGTGACAAAGGAGAAAAGATAAAAGCAACTGAATAATTTATACCGTGTGGAGCCTCCCTTTTGAGAGCTATGGCCTGAGTCATGGAAAAACCAGTTGATAACTTGGTTAATATTCATTATTTTTCCAGGTATATAGGATTTAATGATGTCTAGTGTGATTCTTGCTGTCGAGTTTCTGTGTGAATTAAGCGCATAAGGGAGTGGTTGAGATTACTTGGGTCAGTGGCGATGGCCGCTTTTTGCTGTAGGAGAGAACAGTACTGATGGGAAGCTGTGAGGAAGGACTAAGGTACAGGCAGATGAGTTATGAAAGATGCTGCAAGGTGTTACACCTCCCGAGACTCACACCATATTGAACATGCAAAGCCACTTTAGTTGGGGAAAGCCTGCATTGATTGATGATGTATTTCCTCAAGCAGAAGTCGCTCCCTTTTTGTCGCAAGGCACATCAAGCCCCTTGTAACTGAGTTATCACTTGTGTGTTGCAGCTACAAGTACTGCAGAAATGAAATATGATTATTGCTGGTCCCTTTGAAGCTGTTATTCTGATGTCTCCGGGATATATAAATGGCTGTCAGTTAATCCGACTTCTTTGTCACGTCTAACCCAGATTTTAAATGCACTTAAATCAAGCAAAGGAATCGGAGAATTTTCCCTGTCAGCAGTTTTTTTTGTTTTCTCCAAGAACAGCTGCTGAAAACAACTTCTGTGGTTTCTAAATTTCTTGATGTGAATGTGAAGGTGTTCCCATCCCAAAACACTGCAATCTCAGGGACCTGCAGGATACACGTTTTGTCACTGGCAAAGAGGCTGAGGTTCCAATTTGACAAATGATGATGTGCCTAAGAACTGATCATGACTGTCAACTCCGTGACTGCAACGCAACCTGTGAAAGTTATGAATGTGATATAATCACGTGCGAGACCTTTGAATGTTTATTTCAAATGCCACACAAGGTTTCACAGGGAAACAACCATATCTACATGCTGCGTTGCTTCTTGGATTTGCTCTGCCATTGGAGTGTGACCATGTCAATTGCAGGTACCAGCCGCTTAATTCGAAAAAAAGTAATGTATACCAAGCAAAAAAAGTGAATTTCGAATTAAGCAGGCAGATTAACACACGAGAGCTCTACATGTGATATATATACACAGGACTTTGAATTCACTGGGAATTCGGATAATCCATATTCGAATTCAACGGGACCCACCTCCAAGAATATTGGTGCGAAATGCGCCCATATCCAGAATAGTGGCAATAACACGGGTGTGAATTTGCGTAGCTATTCACATCTGCACCTGTGTAGTGGGTGGCCTTTTTGATCAGGTCATCTTTCCTTCAATCACTCTGTTGTGTTCCCATTATCACGGGGCATGTGACTTCAAAAGTAACAACAATCAATAACATCAAGCAATATTAACATCTGGCGCAGGTGAAAGACGTTGGAGGTGACGTTAGTGTTATTATTCAATGGGCTGTTTTTTTGCGCATCGTTCACAGGAAAACAAACACAGACCCATGCATGCGTTCTGAAGGGATTGACTCAATTGTTGGAGATACACGCTCAATCCCTTCAGCGCAAGGAAAACGAGCTGGAGATAGCTTTATTTCTGGAGTAATTTACAGGTTGGGTGGTTGTGACAGAGTTCAGTGTGAATGTGATTTCACCCTCAGAGCCAGACGCGTTGGGAGATCATATCCTGGATGAGTATATGGACTTCATCAGCAGGTGATTGTGTGTGGGATGATGTCAAGACACAGTACACTGCACTGGGAGTTATCCTGATGAAGGTGGGCACAGTCCGGGAAAAGGTCACACTTACCCTGTCATCTGGATTATGCTCATTAGGACCAGATCCAGGCACCTTGGGCATTGCTGACTGACGCATCCTGAGAGACATTTTGAACAAAGAGAAACACTGCCAAGATGTTCAAAAACATCCACAACTTCATTTTTGGAGACGACGCTGAAGATGATATTGACGAAGTCATTGAAGAGGAAAAAGAGAAAAACAAAGCGGGTGACAAAGACGGTGAAAACACTGAGAATACTGAGACAGTATTCGACAGCATACGTTCATTCCTATTTGGGGACAAGGACGATGATGGTGATGACAAAAACAAAGATGGCACAGACGGGAAAGATTTTTACAATTTCTCATTTGGGATTCAAGATTCGATCAAATCCAGAACTTCCACCACAGCAACCACAGCCGCAACGTCTGGCACAGCATCCTCTTCGGACAGTTCAGTGTCCACACCTTCGACTCCACTCAGTAGTTCAAAGTTTTTGTTTGAGGTACGTTGGTGATGGAACAGTTACGTTCTCACTTTTGGTTCTGAAAAGATCTTCAAAAGCTGGGTTCGTTTCCATTGACGCAAACATGAAAGGATTTGGAAAGCTAAGAAATGTCCCTTTGCATAGATTTTGTCCTTTCAATGAGGTGCCACTTTGAGAAAAATGGCGAGTACATTTTTGCATTGCGTTCGTTGGGTGCCTGCGTACTGTGAAGGTTTGTCCTTCAGATAGCCCAAGTTCATTCAAATTTCAGGATTCCTGACGCACCAATAATTGTGCGCAATTGAAATCTGATGGCACCAAGTGGGTACGGAAAGGCAGACGCTATTGCTGGCTCATTTTCCCGCGAAACACCACACTTGAATATCCTTCAAGTGAGCTTATTCTTCTGAAAACACTTTGTTCTTAAAGTCATAACAAGATCATCCTTGAGAACCTGAGAGGGGGATCCTCTGCCTAATTTAGTAGCACGTGGCTCCTTGGTGAGTTCCAGGGTCGTTTGTCTTCCCGGCTTAAAGATGATTACCTGCAAAATTAGCAAGTCAACCTATGCTTGAGTGACAAGGCCTTCCGCCATGTTTTACCACCTACGCGTTCTGCTTCTGGGCAACGGAAGCTTGAAGCCATGATGGGAGGCTTCATTATTAATAACTGTGAAATTATTGGTGGGGAATTCAGTAATTTCTGGCTTTGATTAGCTACTTGTCATCAAATAAGCAGACACAGCTAAGATGCTGTAAAAAGTTAGCCTCCTTTGCATTGGAAGGCACAAGCAAAATTTCTTCCCTGAGTCAGCAGCAATCATGCAACAAGTTAATGGATTGGGAACATGTTGGGGAAAATGCATTGACAATTTAGGAAATTTCAAGATGTCAAAAGAATGTATTCCCAATGGGTCTTGCATTTGCTGGAGAGAAATCATGGGCCATTAACATTTTCATTTCAGATAGAGATCTACGCGTCCTCTGCCACGCCGTATTTCTGTCAAGAAATCCTGGGATAATCCTAACTGGCAGGATCGGAATTAAAATGTTGAAGTGACATGTTCCCATGACAAATGAGTTCTTGCGAGAACGATTCTTTTCTTGGCTTAGCTGCGGGATGTCATTCTGCATGTAAAATTCATGCCAGTTTAGCTTCAGAATAAGGAATGAACTCGGTTTGTGTGACGCAAATGCACCAGGAACAATGAAAAAAATGTAATTGCAAAACAAGTTGTGAAGCTGCAATTTTTTCCACCTATGATGCCTGTCGTTGGAAACACCATCTTATTATATATCATTGCCAGTGCTTGGTTCATTTCTGGAATCAGTTGGGCTTAGGCCAGGGGTATGTTCTTCCTGTTGTGTGTAGACAATCGAAAGTGTATTCTCAGTCAAAAACACACTGGGGCAGAATAAGTAAATAAGTACATCAGAGACAATGCTGTAGCACTTGGCTTGATTGGAACCTCTGTGTTCTGCAACAAAAAACAATGCAGTCCTGCGCAGTTAATTCTAACTTTCTTTTGACCAGAAGTTCAGAAAACATTCACTGCCGTCCAGCATAAAACGTGTTTGCACCTATGCTGTACAGATTCTTTCCGTGCATTGAGCGGAAAAACTCTTTCACAATCAAAACAAAGTGGTGAATGAAAGTCAGGCATTCTGCTTGAAGAAGACCCTTGATTTATGCTGCCAACCCTCCATCTCTACCACTACCACCTCTCAGTGAGAGCCCCAACCCTCTTCCCCAGCAACCAACACACCCCTGTCTCCTGTAAAAAACACGTCCCCACAACCCCCACCCCACACCACATAATTCCAAAGAATTTCGATGCCAGACAGGGGAACACAAAAAAACTGCATGAAAGAAACATTCCTGAGACGCAATAACGTGACAAAAAGGCAATGACGAATTTCCTTCTCCTTGGTGCAGCTGGTGCCTTCGCTGATTGCCGCCTGTTCAGGTAAATTGGCATTCTCCAGGAAAACCGAACAGAAGTCAAGCACTGACAGACCAAGTGAGCAGTTGCAAGCTGATTAAGGCCTTGAATAATACATGCGTTCCCCATTGTGTTTTCTTCCATGGATAAGCCACTGGTAACAGCAAAGACGAAAAGTCATTTGGTTCAATGCTTTGAAGTGAACATGTGCTGACTTTTGTAATAGTTGACGTAACCTTTCCACAGACAGACGTGACTCATTGGGCGTGTTGACAAATCATGCGATACATAGAGATTTATGATCTGAAGATTCAATTGTTTTTTTTTCATCTGTTGGGATGTTGCGGCAAGTGGACTCAATGGCTGACCAAGAAAGCCGCATATCTGGTGGCCTGGAACCACTGGGTCCTGAACCTGAAATTGCACGTGTGAACAGACCCTCAAACCCCTTTTCCTTGGCTCAGGGCCCATCCACACTGGATGCACAGACACAAATGCAAGCAAATGGAACCTGCTGTTGTGAATGGGAGTGTTCGCACCAGAAGCAACCAACATCAAAGGAATTGCCTGCAGATTTGCTAGCTCGTGTCCAGTGTGAATTGGGCCTTAAGAGTAGGAGACCCTCATGGATTATGGAGAGCCAGTTGAAGAAGACCTGAGTTAGTCGGCAGCTGTATCTCCCAATGCAAAGTGCAGGGCCAGTTGCAACAAAAGACGCGTGCGGGTTTTCAACACAATAGGACACTGGGAAGAAACTTTCCCTTCAATGGTTTTTCTTTTCTCTCTGCCTCTGCAGATGTTGACGGCTCGTTTATTTTCCAGGCCTGGCTACAAAGGCCACGAAGGCGTTGTGATGTTTGGTGTATGGGCCAGTATTTCTGTCAGTCCGCATAAAGAAGCTGGACAGGCGGCAGAATAGGCATTGGGCATTATCCTTCAACATTCAACACTTACTGTCAGTAATCTGTTCCCCACAGCCTCTCAGTGGCCTTCAATCTCCCATGCTTTATTGCGCCCAATTTACGTGGCATTTCTGTGCAATAGACCCAGAGGCAAAAACCTGAATGCAGTCCCTTGTTTTGTATGGTTCAGCAATGATGTGGATTACATTTTGATACACGTATTTACACGTTTTTCCCCCAAAGGCTTTTGTGTTCACAAGACGCAAAAAGTAGAATGATGCCAATCTCAAGTTGAGTCGCCACACATTGGCTTGGAAAAGCCAGCTTCGGCCGCTAACAAGTTGTTCGTTGTTTCTGGTTGCTGGTCAAGGAAAACGCGATTCTGCTGTTTTTAGTTGAAGTGAAACAACTGTGACTCACTGTTTATTACAGGGAGCCGGAATGTCAAAAAGACAGAACACACTGCCTGACCAGATTCTGCTCTCACATCCAGCCCTTTCATCTGTAGGTGACCAGATCAGACCTTTTTTCACCACGACAGACTTTTAGCCTATTTTTCCTGTGTTACAGACAGTCACAATGTGCTCGGTGTGTCTGCATGGTCAGACCAACACTTTCCCTGTCCATTCTCCCCACAAGCATTCACATGTCCCTGTTTTCCTGTGTTACAGACACTTAGTCGCGCAGCAACATTGTCAGGCTCCTGCAATGTTCCCAAGGTGTCCATGATCAGATTCTGCTCTCTGACCTGTTCCTTCTATTTCGCCTTGTGATTTGGAGTGTTCACGGTTCCTTTTTCCTGTGTTGCAGACAGACACCCCGTCGCACAGCAACAATGTGCCCAAGTCGAAGACGACGAACGACGTCGGGGTGGACGGGGAGGCGGTCGCCGTGCCCAACATCGAGGACATGGACCCGCTCGACTACAGCCCCGAGCGCCTCGGTCGCATCCAGTTCTCCGTCAAGTACGACTTCCAGGTGCGTACAGATCACAATGTTAACATTGTGTGTGTGTTGTATATGCGTGTATGTGTGTGTGTGTGTTGTATATGCGTGTGTGCGTGTGTCTGTGTGTGTATGTGCTGTGGGTGTGGGTGCGTGAATGTTTTTGTGTGCCCGCCAAGGGCACTCTTCATCTCTTGCTTCACATTTCACTCATACAAATTTTCTCATCCTGTCTTCACATTTATTCAGGAAATGGCCCTGACCATTTTGGTCTTTTTTCACGTTCCCACGCCTTGATTCACATTTCACGTTCACATTTTCCGATCCTGTCTTCACGTTTCAGGAGATGACCTTGACCCTGCGGGAGAACTACCTGCCAAGGACTTCTGTACATGCACATCACTTACAAACAAACTGCTTTCGAGACCATGATTCCCATGATTCTCATTCTCCCATTTTTTTTTGTTTCACATTCCTTTGTCTTCACATTTCAGGAGATGACCTTGACCCTGCGGGTGATGCGCGCTGTGGAGCTGCCGGCCAAGGACTTCTCGGGGACGAGCGACCCGTACGTGAAGATCATGCTGCTGCCCGACAAGAAGCACAAACTGCAGACGAACATCAAACGCCGCAATCTCAACCCGCGCTGGAACGAGGTCTTCGCCTTCGAAGGTACTTAACGTCTTTTTTCGGCCAAAACACATCAAGCCGAGTTTGGGTTCTCTTGGTAGTTTTCTGTGTGGAGTGGAGATAAGAAACTTGCACATCAACCCAAAAGTCGGATTGATGTGTACAGGTTGGTCCCGCTTTATCCGAACACGTTTAAATCGATTTTGGTGTTTGTCCGAAGTATTCGCAAGATGACATCTCAATCTTTAATGTGCTGTTCTGCACGCTGAATCCAAACTTTTGTACTTGTTTTTGTTTGTTCGGACAAAGCGTGACCTGCCTGTGTTGAGTTTCAGTCTGTGTGAGTGTCCAGGATCCTCCTCAAGGTTGAAAACATGCCTCAAAATGGGAATCTTCGTGTCCTCTTGGCAAAGGTGTATTGTTTTGCATGCTGTCATTCCTCAAAGACCGTTGCACAAGTGTATTTCAATTTCATATTTGCTGCTTACGAATCGGGGCATCCATGCAAACCTCAAAAAGGAAATGTTTCCCGTTTTTCCTGCTTCCGCTCCAGAAGGCAAAAATCAACTTTCAGGAAAAACATTAAAGTTTGAAGATGGTACCGATTAAAAAAAAACCCTCCTCCAACAGCGTTGCGAAACAAACGGTGTCACTGATATTTGCCGCAATCCCGGATCAAAGAATTATGTGACCAGAACAGTGCTCCGATACTTACTGGGTGTGGTGCGACCAGTTGTTAATCCGGATGGATTAATTCCAGTGTTATTCTTCATCTGATGTCCAGAAAAGCCTGCGCGATATTGGTCCCTTTGTGTCTGCAGGTTGGTCTACTGATAGAATTCAGTGGCAGAAAGCCAATAAACTGTTTCCAATGTAAAGTAGATAGAAGTCAATGGGAGGGGTGTAGCCTCAGAGAAAAATCAACCTGGTTTTGTACTTGGACCTGGATTCAGAGATTGGCCAAAGTAACTTCTTTATCAAGGTACAGTCACATGGCCGGGCATTTGCAGACATCATTCCTGCTGCATCCTTTCTGGAAAGCTGGGAATGGTTCTCAAAAGGTTTTCTGCTCCACACTTAATGTTGTCAAAAACACTGCAGGTCCTCTACTTTCAAGGTTCCACTGACCTTGCCAAAGGCAGGGCCTGACTCCTCAAAAAATAGCTGCTTTGCTCAAGATTTCTATTTTGCCCTGCATTCCCACCTGTTTTAGTTTGCCTGAGGTCAGTCTAGCAAAGCTTGGAATTTTATTTTATAAGTCTGGCCATGTGAGATGAAAAAAGACAATCCCTGTTAAACCTGCATTGCCTCACATAAATTTAGAGAGGAGAAACACCCCAGATGCCATAGTGCAAATTAGAAAGCTTGTCTTGTGACCCATAAATTATTCACGACATAAAATTCCCATGTTCTGCGGTCGTTTGTAGATTGCTAACATCCCACAGTCTGAGACGTCTGGAATATTAATGTCCCCCTGTGTCGCAGAGGAATCGAGAAACTCCTGAAGAAGTCTTCTG
>JAAUYG010172107.1_pt1 | contig 14113 bp, 14 predicted proteins | sample 7278091 | NCBI WGS metagenome assembly JAAUYG01 (sample SAMN14350201, study PRJNA611818) | marine sediment metagenome | isolation source: surface marine sediment (0.6m) | place: French Polynesia: Moorea | collected 2018-08
GAAGAAAAGTATGGTTAAAGAATGGTTTCCAGTTCGGTGGGAGACAGGTGTCAGCACAGGCCAAAAGTGTTTCTGTTCTCTCACATTGTGGGACGGGTTTGAAATAAGCTCGGGATGTATATGCTCTCATTTCTGATGTGAAGAAACAAATCCTGATTTTTTTTGGCATCAAGTTATGTGTCTGATCACACCTGCCTTTTTCACATCATTGCGATTGTCTGTTGTGAATATTTTCCAGTCAGTGGTCTGAGACAAAAATATAGCAAAATTATTCCAGCTTATATAAATCAAAGAAACAAAGGGACTGGGTTTCAGTTTCGGGAGAAGCGGTTGCAATGAAACACAGCATCCAGGCGCAATGTGCACAATGAGACACATAGGCTCAGTTTCCATGCAGCCAGGCGCTCTCTGACAGTGACAGTCCAGGGCGCACGGAAACGTGGTGTGGGCGCAAACCTTTTAAGACTCATGTGTTATGTATTTGGCACAGCCAGTGAGTAATTGACTGGACGAGATGAAAGCGGCAAACCCGTATCATTTCGGCACATACAACACTACTTCCTTTTAAAGTCGTATTGCATTATTGCCGGACAGAGTGAACGATGATTGCAGTTTGTGCAGCGTTGTTGGCTATTCTGAAAAAAAACCCCCACAGACCCGATGGCTCAACAACACAAAATAAAAGGTGTCCTTGTGAGTGAGTAGGCTCACCAAAAGAGGATTCTGTTTTCTCTTTGTGAAACATTGCGAGAGCAAATCCTTGGCTCCAAGTTGGTAGAGTTCAAAGAATTCTGAGTTGGTGCTTCCTTGCATTCCTTCAGACAAGATCCGGTGTACAAAGTTCACAGATGTGGAGTAGTTTTACTGTTGTTGAGTCTGAGTTTCAGAGGTCAAAAAGGCCAAGGGACACACCGTGAAAAGAGATGCCTCTCCTCACCTGGTGACGGCAACAAATGAGTTCGTAGGACAGGAGCTTCCTCGCCGAACCATCGCTCTCTCTGGCAACTTCCTCGTATCCATGACACGGGGATGGGGAAGATTTATCAGCAATGTCAGTGATAACGTAGCTTATTGCACTGGACTGTCATTAAATCAAGCTTGTTTATTGTGCCTGCGATTAGGGCGCAGTGCTTCTTTGACATTTTGCGACTCTGATAGTGGTAATTTGCACACATAAAGTCTGGTCTTCATTACACTGTACAGGACACAGGCCAAACAAACAATGATTCTATTTAGATTTGTTCCAAAATTGGAACTCTGTATCAAACTGTCTTTAACCTGGGTCAGCAACTGAGCAAACTCATTTCGCAGAGGAAAAAATAATGTGTACGCATTGTCACGCCTTTAGCTGGGAGCGCCAGCAACAGACTAGACCAAGTTTTTAGCTGGTTTTCTTTCCTTGGCTGAAACTTTTTGTTTGCTGAAATGCACGAAACACAGTTTTTTGATCAAGATAGCACAACGACTTGCATCTTCTGCACTGAACAAAACACTTGTTGACAATGAAACTGCTGTTGATGTTGTGCTGGTTCATGGTGACGCAGGTGTCGCAAACCATTCCCAGTAGGAAAGTGATGGATCTTGACAGGCTCATAGGTCCACATTAAAATTTCTGCAAACATTGTGACTTTTGCCATCAAGTATATTAACTTGCAATTTTCCTCCTGTTCAGTCAGGACACGAGAAAGACTAACAAACAAAAACTTTGGCTGTGAATTTAAGAAATGTTGAGTGTGTTTCATCAATGTTTTGGCCTCCATGTCTTGTTTTGTTGGTCCCTGATTTTGCATTGGGAAACAATGCCACATTTATAATTCAGGGTGTCATGTCCTGATAATGGCTCACAATCTTCGTTTTGTGATTCACAGGCTCATAGTCAGAGGATGGAGACATTTTTGGTTCTGAAATGCCTTCACAGACGGAAAAGATGCCAAAATGTAACCAAAATGACACCCTTTGGTAATGGAACGCTATCCTCGGTGACATTTCAACGCTTAAAGATGTCTCTGTGAAAACATTAGCTTCTCAAAAACTAATGGAAGTTGAAATGACATCTTAGGGAAGTAATCCCTGAAAAGTACAGAAACAAACAACATGACTCCTGAGTGTGTATTTTGTACCTAAGCCTTCTTCAACAGGTCTGTTTCCCGAATCCACTGCGCTGAGGTGTAAAGCTTACTGAATGCAATATCCTCAGATTCTGTGCTCAGAAGAAGAGATTTGTAACATCAATGAGCTGACAGTGACGCACTTTGCTTTGGAGTGCGTCTTGGATCTTTCTGGGTTTTTGCTCTTTTTGTTTGCTGTTACAAACTCAGAAAAACCTAGAAACTACACCAAAGGTATGGATGCCCAGGCCTGGCCGCAGTTTTGTGGCACACAACGCAGATTCCCCTCTTTCCCACTCCTTCAGATTTACACCAAAGACCTGAAATGTGAAAACGAGAATGCTTGGTAGCATAGTGTCGCGCCTTGATTCATCCACAGCTCATTTGACAAAAATTGGGCGAAGAAATATTGTGGGGCAAAAATCTCCGAAAACGAAAGTTTTCACGGAAACACAGACGGACAGATAACCAGACGGACAACCGACACATCGCAGAGTGAGAAGAGTCGCTCCTTGCGAGCAGGAAGGCGAGACTGAAAACACAAAAGAGGCATGGCCAAAAGTGGAAGATTCCCGCAAGTTGCCGGCTGTAGCATGCCCTACGGGCAAACGCACTACACAAAAAGGCATGTTTCTCTGGGCCATTCGATAAAAAATAATCAGGACATCCCTGGATCCGTAGCTGACAAACTGTGAATTGGAGAACGTCGTTTTGTTCCTTTGTTGTGTATATATCGGATCACTTGCTGTTCCTACAATGATATAATGACACTGGTCTCTCTCACAATCTCACAACTGCATCTTTCGCCATCTCTGTGAGAGCGATTTGTCCCCTTCTTCTGGCTCAGTTTTCAGTCGAACAAAGGATTGACACACCATCAGTTGTGGGTGGCGTGCCAGTTGGATGGGGTTGGTTCAGTCTAGGCCTATCCTTTGTTCATGTCTGGGTCAAATACACTAAGGTGGAAATAGGCTAAACAAAAACACCAGGCAGGTCTATGGTTTGTCATGAAGAAATGCTTTGACCCATGTGAAGGAAGAGAGAACCAAAGTTGTGTGTCTTGCAAAGTGAGGAGGAGAGATGCCTTCCTGAAACGCACACGATCTGGTGGCATTTACACACAACTTGGTTCAGCCCATTCTGTGAATCCACATGTTAAAGCCTCTCACAGGATTCAGCCAAATAACTCGCCCAGGTTAAGGAATTTGAGACGTCAACACAGATATCCCTGGAGATGTCATGGTTTCCTCGCGGGGATGTAGGGATTATTATGAGTGACTGGCTACCAGGACACAGTAAGAACTCGCTGGTCTTTCCATTGCACTCGAGGTTACATCAATCATTCCTCACGGGTATTGAATTTGTCCAGAGATCAATGAAGAAGCTTCTGGAATAGGAGACCAAAGCACCATTCATGCAAGTGGACACTTTTGTAGCCTGACTTGTTATGTTCTATCATAAGACCTTACGAGCTTCGTCAAATTGTGTGCACTTGCGCCCTTCTCAACAGACTGTGAAACATTTCAGTTTTCGCAAAAAGAAAAAACGAGCCCACCTTCTGAATCTTGAAGAGGGCAAAACAAATTTTCTTCTGGCAAGAAATTGTTTTGTGTGCGCGTAACAGCAGACGAAAAAAAATAACTTTGGAAAACGTTCCAATCCGTGACTTCCTCAGGTGGATTCACAAATATACTTGGGTTTAGACAGGACACAGACGCACGAAAACGTACGCCGTTACTGTGTTCGATACTGTGTGTGAATACAATTCAATCTCAGTGCAATTCAACAAAAATGTCAGCACAACGAGGTCACTAACGGCGTGCAAACGTGAGGATGGAACACTCCGTCCGAATACTGCTCCAGGTTAATCAATAGAACTGCCGTTTGCACGTCCTGCAAACCACAAACGTATCGACATCCCCATTTGAGAAACCTACTTCCAGAATACCCGTCTTTATTAGGCTTGTTTATTTTTGTGCTAACATATACAAACCTTTCCTGAAAACGCATTGATTTGTTGCTTAACAGAACAAAGGTTGACGCTTTTCTGTCGCTGCACAAGAATCAAATTGATCCTCAACAATCTCCACATCCTGTTTCCTGTGCCATTTGCTGAATCTCTGTTCCAAAACATTTTCCAAACAGGAATTTTGCTTTCCAAGACTCACAATTTTAACTGCAAGGAAAACACACACACAAAAAATGTTTCTGGAAAATGCGAAAAAGGAAAGCTGAAGGCCCAAGCACAACATAGGTGAGTGACAAACTTTTACTGTTATCAAAGCGCCGCCAAGGTTTCTCAGGTTGTTTCTTCCCACAGAGCGCCATTGAAACATTTTCCGTCAAGGAACGGAAACAATTCGGCAGTATATAGAGGCGCAATTTTGAGATTAGCAACTCTTTGGGGGAAAAAACATGTCTTCAGACTTGGCATGGTGTAGATTTCCTGATGTGTTCCAGTTGACTCGGCAGTAATTTGGGTCAATTACAGGGTACCAGGCCTCTAGTTTTATCAGATTCAATTCTTGTTTGACATCAATGACGACTTTGCGTGATTCCTGTCCAAAGATCAATTGTCATTGAAATACGACTTGAAAAGGTATCATTTTCAATCAAACAGACAGAAGTAACGTGCCTGTGTTTATCAAGCATTCTGCTGTAAAAATACACTCTTGTAATTGATTAAGACATCAGGCACAGAACAAAGAAAGACACTTTTCTTGGTGAAAATTCAAGATGGCTTGCAGAACGCATTTCCATGTCGTCTTTGCAAATCTGAGAAATCTGCAGAGATTTGCTTCAACTGAAGGTCTCTCTGTTCATCATCCCAGAGTGCACTCAAGAGTCGATCTATTGAATCAGGGCCTGACCATCATTCATCCCGTAAGCAGTCCTCAATCTGTGATTGAGACTTCTGTTCTGGCGCTTTTGTGTTCTCTTTGCGACCCATATCTGCAATTGAATGGCTTCCATTCACGAGGTTGGAGCAACAACCCACACTGTAGGTCACCACTGCAATTCGTGGTGCCTTTCTGGGTCAATAGATCTGGATGGTATCAGAGTGAAAGGATCATTGAGTGTGGGTGAATGTTCTTTTTACTTTCCTTCACTTTCCCATAGAGTTCAAAACAGGGACCACACCTTTCAGAGCCTGTGGGTTTTCTGTGCATGTATTTGGCAAAAGATACGCAACACATCTGCTTTTTGTTGTTGATGAAGTCAATTTTTTGGAACCAACAAAATAAAGCAAAAGGAGCTTCCGGTTTCTGGCATATCCGCTGGACTGTAGATTTCCAATGGCAATTGATCTTGGCGTCATTGTTGAAAAAGGGTGTGACACGAGAAACGCTTCTTTCAGGAACCTGGCTGGTTTTTGATGGACTACAATTGAATTATCTGTCTGTTGTTGCTGCACAGAGCTCAGATTCTTCAAAACAGACAGGCAATTCAGAACATTATGGTACTTGTTTCCATCCTGGTGACGTTCTCATTGAAAAGGACGTGTTCTCTTTCTTTCTCTCTGGTTTATGGTTCCTTCTGTCAAAACAAAGCCTTCATCTGTTTCTAATTCAGTGGCGTTAGCGTTAGAGTTAGGGTTAGGGTTGGGTTAGGGTAAGGTTTGGGGGGTTAGAGTTAGTTAGGGTTAGGGTTAGGGCCAGAGAACTATTCTGGTCTGGTGATAAACTGAAGATTAGTCAACCGAAGCCACATCTGCCTGATCCCCCAACCTGGATTTGCGCGTGAAACTGGTCCCCTTTCCCAGAGGCTGGAATCTGTGTTGTACAGAGTTAACAGGTCTCAGCTGATCTGTCAAATTGAAGCAGGAAATTTTCAACTTTGCCAGAAACTTGAGCCAGGATTTGTTCCGAAAGGCAGGAAACGAAAAGGCAGGAAACGAGAACATCTCTTGTTTAGCCAACAGACATGACTTGTTTGTGGCCACGAGCGGAACGATGAAATTGTTCTGCCCAACATTTTATCTTCACACCACATTGATAAAAATGGCCTGCGGATGTTATTCTTCTCTTCTTTTGCCACATATTTGCAGAGTGCATACTTTTTGCAATTGTATATATTGAGGAAAACCTTGCGAGCAAAGCAAAGTTCGAACAATCAGTGCATATTTAATTATTTTTTCACACGACACTTTCTCACGGCTGCCAAAGGTATCTTGTCGTTGGCTTTGGTGTGTTTCCTTGAACTCCAGAAACCAAACAGCACTGCAGTTGCAGCTAGAAATGTGGTTTCACTTCAGAATTGACAATTGAGCTGTCATGGAATCAAATCAACCAAACAAAAGACAATCTTTCACATTTGGAGATTGTTCTTTGAATCGACATGAAGTCAACTTCAATGACTTGGCAAAAGGTGTGGTCAAGGTGTGGTCACTTTGGAAGTCATAAAGGTTAACTTTTCAATGCTTGTCATGAAGCTGTGTTCTGTTTTCTCATCAGAACTTGTGCATTGGAGCACATTGTTTGGCAAAAACTTTTTCTGTGGCCAAAAGCTTTGTGAAAAAACATACAGCTGTAAAACGCAGTTGGTTGCTGGCATGTGGATTGAACACTTCTGTTGTTTGTGATGCTTGTAGGTCCTGTGAGATATCGGACAGGATCCATATTTGGTAGATGGGTGTTGGTGTAAAACTCCCCCAAAACCCATCCGGGATAAGCAGCATTCCATTGATCGTCTGGAGCTCCAGCTGTTGAGCTTGTATGTGCGTTCCAAGGCCCGCTCCGCAGCCATGAACTTGAAGGAGACTGCGCATGCTTTCCCTTGTTGCTTTCTTCGTAAAAAAAAACTTGGTAACCGCGTACGAGGCCCCAAAACACGTAAATTTAAGCCTCACTGTGAGGGTCATCACGATTGGTGGATCTTAAGAATTGCAATGATGTTCCCAGAGCCGTGCACCTGATGGTCCTGAAGTGGTAATAATCATCAACATTCGTGCTGATTCCCATAAATGTGCGTGGTTCCCTTTCAATGTGAACAGAAACTGAATCTGTTTTTTTTTGGACGTGGGGGGGGTGAATGTTTGATTCACCGGGCCAAAAAGAGAACTTAATTTTTGCACACCACATGAGAAGTGGGTACAGGTGAGTCCCAGTTGACATGAATAGTCTGAATTCCCAGATACTTCCAAGTCCGAAATGAATTGCACTCATATATATATCTGTACAATGCTAATCAGCCTGCTTTATTCAAATATGGGTTGATCCAAAAGAAAATCACTTGGTATCACCTGTTCGGAAGGAGGTACCTGTACCAGCAGACCGCGCCGGTATTTATTGGAAATCAGGCATTTTTGCTGCCAAAAAACTTTGCAACACTCGAATTCTTTTCAGTTGGCAAAGGTTCAAACTGCCGGAAACTCAGTCTGTTCTCCAGAGATCCATATCCACTTAAGAAAAATACGACATTACGAGCCTAATTAACTATTTAGTGCAGTCCATTCATGGGATGCGCATCTTGGCATGTTTACAACATTAGAGAGCAGCCATTCTGCCGAAATGCAGTACAGAGCAAGATGTCAACCTGGCTTTCAGTTTGATTAGGCACAAGAAGAAGATTTGATGTGACAAGGGATGATATTTACTGGGGTAATTCCTTGAAAGCGGCTGGAAATGGAGCAGATACTGAACAGACACACGCGATGTTTATGCTTCCATGTTCCGATTCAGGTTATCACATAAATGTCCAACGAATTTGTTTTCTGCGGTGTAGGCAATTGGCTCTTGTTTCCATTTGACTTCCAAAATGAATTATATAGTTCCATTGGCGGCGAGATTCGATGTGTTCCTGAGAGCGAAGTACAAAAACCAGGGCGTCTTTCCTGCACATTTCAGAAACAGAAAGACAAGTTCAATTGACACCAAACCTGCTGAGCTACTCACAGCTGCAATGCTAAGTTTTCGAATTTGTTTGGGCCTTCTGTAGGCTGGAGAGGCAACGTACATGTACCTCCTCAATCTGTTGTGTATTGATGACGTTGAGTGTTTCATCATTGAGCAAGGGAAGTCCTGGATTGACTGATGAAGTGGGAAGGACGCCCAGTTCTTCCTCCCTCCACCACGAGTCAATGGATGACTGTCACTGAGAAGGGCTTCCTTGTCGTGCAGTGTTTTGGTGTGGCTGTGACTTCGATAGCCAAGCACAATGCGAACACGAGACCTCAACGTTGAAACTGACGGCACCGGAGGGACTCTTTCAAAATAAAACATGCGATTGCTGGAGAGAATCGGAGATATTTCTGTGGTCGAAGAAAACACAGGAAGGATGTCATTCCTTCCCGTTCCAGTCGCCTGACAGTTTGAGAGGCAACAGTTTCCCTGAGAATGAGACGAAACGTAAACAATTTTCATGTTTCGCCCACTCAATGTCTCATAAGTCGTAATTTCCCCCACTTTCATCAACAATTAATTGCTACAGATTTGTTTCCTGACCCACTTTTCTCTTATGTACGCCTTCCATATGGATAACTTCCATGCCAAAAGTAATCGTGAAAAGCACTTTTTTCCTTGGATCGCACAGACGTTGTGCAAACACCGTCCTTTTTGAACAAAAATTATGAGAATGTTTCTGTTTCTGTTTCTGACTCTAAGCCAGTAGGAGTGAAGTATCATTGACCACAGGCTACTCTTTTGAAACAAGTACACAAGACTTGGTCAAGGATAACAGCCCAAGAGAGGCCCAGCTAAAAGGAGAATGATCGCAAAAACAGCAGTGGTGTCCAATGTTTCCAAAGAAACAAACCAACAAGAATATGTCAGAATGGGCACTCAAGGATAGAAAAAGCAAGAAAAAAAAGAATGACTTCAGATGAAACTCCCCTGCTAGCTCATTGTGAAAACGCCTCTCCTGCATCGTAACGCTACATAAGTGGATAATGATCTTGATGCTGTCCAGACTGGGATCTGGCAGATGAGCACAACACAGCAGAAGGCAAGTCTACATGTGGGCACATCTCAATCCAAGGCGGGCCAACAAAATCCAGGACAAAATTCTTGTCTTTGGTTCAAATGGTGGATTTAGTATTTTGGGGTGTACAGGTGGGTCCCACTTTATCCGAATGTGGACAATCCAAACTCCTGGATAATTCGAAGTCTACTCCTATCGCTCAGGTGCTCATATATGCCCAGTTAATTTGAAATTCGTCAAATTCAAAAGAATTGGCATTTCTTTTTGAAAACAAGCGGGAGGCACCTGTACATATATATATATATATATATATATATTTCCTTTTTCGAATCCAAAAGCCGCACAGAATTACTAATCTCAAAAGTGGCACTTTCCAAATGCAGATGAGTGGGAGAAACAAAGAACTGTTCGACTCCAAACAAAGTGTCTCCGAAGTTGTGGTGGCAGACACTTCAAGCACCAAACTTAACCTTGAACTCAAACGCTAATCACAAGAAAATTCTCAGTGCTTTACATTTATAAAGCTGCGCTGAGATCCGTTAGGAAACAAAGCCACTCCAGCGTTGCAATCTGACGTTCCAACAGAGTTTAAAGGACCTGCGTAGGACTTACGTTTTGCTTAACGGTCTGTTTGGGGATTTTCAGGGGTAAGGAGCTGGACCGATAGCCACAAAGACAGAAGGTGAACTGAAGGCGTTCCTTTGTTGTGACAACCCGCTGAATGTGCCCGTGTCAGGTGGTTCAAATGAAAAGCAACCTACTGGCAAGAGCCTGCACATAACTTCGCCTTTGGTACATGCAATGCCTTTCTCTTGGGAGAATCTGCTCACCTGTCCTGTTTCACTGAAACTGCAGGAACTTTTCCCAGACGTGCAGACATGTTAATTTGTCAACCGTTCAACAAAAGCGGGATTAGGCGAAGAGAAATGTGACAGCTGTGCCTGATGATTTTCTGAATTGTACAACAGGCATGTACCTCTTAACATTCTGTTTATATGCAGCTTTTTTGAAAATCTCGCTTCCATTTGCACAGTTCTTTGAAGTCTACTACGAGTACAAACGTTCCTGTAAAAACAATGTGGAGTTTAATGACCTGCAAAAGACAGCTTCTAGCGAACACTTCCAACAGAGAGCGCAAGTCAGAGCAGTGAGGAAGAGGGCAGAAAAAGTCCTCAGAATTCATAGCTTTCATGATACACAAGCAGGGTTTTGTCCCAGCCAGTGGTTTGTCCATCCCCATTTCCTCCTCTATTGATGGTGAGTCTTACCTCCGCAATAGACTTCCTCTTCAACTGGGCCCCCGCGAGGAACTGAGCAGGGACTTCAGAGAGTGAAAAGGAAAAAGAGCTCTGTTCAGAGATTCACAGCCATGCTGGGTGATAAGCACTCTCGTAGAGGCAGGATTTAATGAGTGTGATTGTAATGGAATGGGTTTAACTGCAGCATAGATCTGCCCGACAAAAAATTGAAAAGAAACAATTTGTTTCCATGAAAAAGCACCAAGTAGCCTCATGGATTATAAAACAATTGTCAGTTCTTCGAGAATGGGCGTTCATGAAAAAAACAAGAGCAAGGGCAACATTGATACTTTTACTTTTTCTTTATGATTGAGAGGTGAGGATTTTGATCTTGTCAGGGTGGGCCAGTTCTTTGTCGCGGGGCCAACATCCAAGTTACGCGCGAACAGGTGGGGATTCAAGGGTTGTTGTAATTGGGCTCGAAGTACACACCCGGATAACTGCAACAGAACGATGACTTGAAGTTGCTGGAGAAGTGCAGCTCAAGAAGGCAGTCGCCACCAGTGTGATTTTCCATTTTTAGGGGAAAACGTTTCTGTTTGGAACACTTGAGTGGACTTCAGAACACTTGGAAATCGGGGGCTCTCCAAGTGCACGTCGTTAAGAATCAAGTTGACAACAACGGAGATTACGTCTAATTTGCAAATCCCATACGGGAAGACCCACATCTTACTTCTCGCCTTGAGCATATCAGCTGATCTAATCTCAGAAAAATGGGCCTCTGTGGTTTATCTGAGAGAAGCATTGTGCCCTGAGGATGGACACCTCTCAGTGTCCACTTCACTCAAGATGGGAGCTCTGCCTTTGATAGCGTCTCTCTTCGTTTCCTGAGCTATCAGTCTCGCGAGAATAAATAGCATCTGGAACCTGAAACCAAAACAAAGTCAAGAGTCAGAACTTATCAACATTTGCACTTGACCGTTCGTATTTCGCACTATTTCAGAAGAATTTTCTGTCAAATGACAAGAAATGAGAAGAGTTTTGAGTGTCGTTCTTTGTATTGGATCCGCATCTGACACAAGCTGGATGTCAGTCTGGTGACACTGTTGGAAGTGGAATTGAAAAATCTGGGTGAAGAGAGATGACGCACAGGCTTAAAAGGATTGAAAACAAGTTGTACGTGTATGAAGGGGGAAAGGAGTGCAAATTTCCTTCACATTGATTCCATCCTTACGCATAAAATCACATGCAATTGGTGGATCTTGTTCTTACTCAATTGTTTAGTGCTCTTGTTTCTTTGGACAAGATTGAGAACCAGACTGAACCAAGAGCAGTTTTATTGAGCGGATATGTAGATATTGCTATAGTAGTCTGACAAGCCCAGCTATTCGTTGATGCTTCACAAAGAATTCAAATGTTGCTTCCGAAATCAAAGAACAATATTTCACGAGCAACATTTCACACAAGACACCTGAACCCAAAAGAAATTTTTGACGCAACTAAAAAAGAAAACTTTTCACGACTTCCTACTGAAGTGTGGTTTGTTTTTATCGTTGTTTGCCCTCATTGTGTGATGCTAGATTAATTTGAATAATTCAGTCATTCATCTGTGGCTCATATTGGCAGATCACATGATGGATTGCTTTGTCGTGAGGGAGGCTCTGCATTTCAATGAAGAACGTGTCAAGAGGTGGTAAAAACAGCTTTATTGGATGTTGCTGCAAATTCCACTGTAATCGTCAAGACCTGCAAAGAATGGAGACACTGGCAAAGTAACAAAAAATGCAGAATGACTGGGGCGGATGTTGGAGTATTGGTTTGAAGAGTTTCTGGGGGTGGCTCAACAATGCATGGGAAGCGCACACGATGGTTAAGGTAGCGCTGGAGTAAAATCTCTTTGTCCTCGCATGTCTTGATGTTTTTGTGTCCGTTTGAACGACAAATATCAACACAGACCATTTTAATATTTCTAGCTACGGAGACTCCAGTGCCACACAGGGTACTGTCACAAGGGCACAACGCTAATTAGCATTTCCAGACTGCAATTGACATCTGGATTGATGGATCGGACTGTGGTCTCCACATCCAGTCCGGTTCAGTTCGGTAGTCCTGCAAGGTCCATGGGGGATTCAACTTTTTCAGTTGCAATAATTGTCTGCCAACAAAGTGAAACTTATCCAAGTCAAGCATGCGTAGCCTGACACTGAACTGAATTGCAGATGCCTGTTCATGGTGGCTTTCTCTCAGTGTGCATTTCAATGTTGTCCGTCGGGGAGGTGAGAAGCACAGAATTTCGATTCAAGAATCATCGTGTTGTCTTCGAAAGATGCTTTTTTTCCACGGATCATAAGAAGCATTCAACATTCGAGACCTATGCTGTGAGGTTGACGTGTACTCACCTACGGGGTTGGTGGTAATTTAAACATTGCCGTTCTGAAAGGGGAGGCACAACCTTTCATGGCATAGGTGCTGCTACCTCTGTTTGCATGCGATCCTTTAATGGGCGGAAAACAAGATCCACTATGACTTTTTCAGTTGAGGTCTTTGCAGTTTCAACTTCCCTGAGAACTGTTTGACAGCGTGTAAAAGCCTTGATGGAACTTTGCTGCGAGAGGAGTCGGCACATGTGATACCATCACGACTTCTTGCGTGTTGCGTTGCGTTATGAACTGAAGGTTGTTTTCACAAAGCAAAAAGTGAGAGAAAAGAAAAACAAAATGAACAATGATGAGTCCACAGACTGTTGTGTCATCCAACCAGTGTATGAGCTGCTTTTTGTGAAGTTCTCTTTGGGCGGGACGCTTCACACAAAAAGTGTGGGTGGGCGTTCTCGAGAAAAAGAAAACACAATCTCGAGATAAACACTATTTTGAGACATCCCCTGGCCATTGAATACACCTTTGTCTCACAAAGACCTGTTGAAATGAACGTGATGAACTTTCTGGAGAATCAGGAGGCTAAGATAACATCTGGTGAATTGAGTTTTCTTCAAGAAAGAAGTTCAAAAGAAAAGACTTCTTTGGGGGCACAGGTACATGCACCTCTCTTAAAGCTCCATCTCAGAGAAGTTTGCCGCCTGAAAAGCACCACAATGAAGCGTCTGTGGTAATTCTGCGATTGATTTACTGAGTCACAAAAGAAAAAAAAATGTTTTGTTGTTTTTTTTTTCGGACATAGCCTCAGGCACAAATCCGGAACGAAAATAAACATTTAAAATGAAAACAAGGCTATTTTAATCACGAAGAAAATAAAAAAGCTGGGGATTTCCATCTGAATAAATACGGATGCAAACATTTCACCTATTCTCGTTGATCCAGATCCGAAAAGAACTTCCCTTTGCAGCTTCTGGAACAATATTTACATTAAAATCATTATTTGCAGTAATCGCCTCAATGGTGCTTTTCAAATTGCGACGCCCTTTGATAAAAAATACTGTACTCAGAGATCAATAGCAGAATATTCTGTCACAAATTCTGACCATCTATCTCTGTCACGACCACTTGGTGAACTGTAATGAAATTGTATTGTACATAATTTCCTGCGGGTGCAATATCTGGGAGACAAGGTTTGTCTTCACGCTGAAGAGGTCAGCTCTCCAGCTACAGACAAATATTGATAAACTGATGCGTGGTCTCTTTGCCATTTCTTGTCTGCTTAAGCGGTCATAGGTCTTAACGTCTTTGTGAGTCCATTGTTTTGTTGGAAATGTTCACAGGCAAAAAGAAAATCAACTTCAATTGATTTGAACACGAAAACCCAATTGAATCCTGCTGAAGGTGTGGCGTCCGCAAGAAACTGCCAGAGCCGGATCCATGTTGTGGGCAAAATACAAGCTTCTGCTGTGTCTCA
>JAAUYG010260405.1_pt1 | contig 14112 bp, 5 predicted proteins | sample 7278091 | NCBI WGS metagenome assembly JAAUYG01 (sample SAMN14350201, study PRJNA611818) | marine sediment metagenome | isolation source: surface marine sediment (0.6m) | place: French Polynesia: Moorea | collected 2018-08
AAACAGACGGAAACTGAGCACACAGCCAAGATGCTTGGTCCCTCAAATTCTAATGTAAGGGGTCCATTGTCCCTCTGTAACCACTACACAGGAACAACACTGCTTATGGACAATCTACAGGGACAGTTAAAAATGGTTTGGCTGAGGTCATTTTTCAATGCGTTATTTGAGTAAAATTACTCAAAAAAGCATTCCGTAAGTCCTCACGTAGTGAATAAAAGTCTGATTGGGCTGAAATTTTGCAGAGACATGCTTATGGACAATCTACAGGAACACTTAAGAATGGTTTGAGGCAATTTTTTGAGTTATTTGAGTAAAATTATACAAAAAAGCATTCCTTTTAAGTCCTAATGTAGTGAAGAAAAAGTGAGGTCATGCTGAAAATCCTTTTTCTAACCAGGATGCCCGCCACGCATTGCACAGCAACCGACTGTCTAGTTCAATTAAAAAATATTTTATTAAATATTGTTCACATTTTTTATCCCAGATGATTGGTCGCATCGAGTACGTCCATAACAAGAATTTCATCCATCGTGACATCAAGCCTGACAACTTCCTAATGGGGATTGGCCGACACTGCAACAAGGTAAGTAGATACTGCAAGTATCACCAAGGTTACCATAATCATGGCGGTACATGTAGTATCTAGGCAATGATTGACAGCCACAGAAAGCTGAGAATTCATTAGGGTGGGAGCAGGGTACCGTGTAAACATTCTGTGTGGTTCTTAGGTGTTTAACTGTTTAGGAAAAACCCTTTAAGCACAGTCCCATAACACCTAAGTTTATCATGAGTTTTATGATGCAGTGGTATAAATGTCCATTTCGGTTGAACAGACTGAACAGTTACAATGCAAGACAAAGAGTACAATGTTTAAGATTAAAAAAGCACGGACCAAGACTGTAATACCTGGAAGCTTTAAGTTAGATATTGAGGTCAGTCTGAATACTGCTTTTCCCACTGGTCCATGACATGATATTCATTTCAAGCATCCGCTTTCTTGTGTTAGGTTTTCCTGATTGACTTTGGTCTGGCCAAAAAATATCGCGACAACCGTTCCCGCCAACATATCCCGTACCGGGAAGACAAGAACCTGACTGGCACTGCGCGTTACGCCAGCATCAATGCCCACCTAGGGATAGAACAGAGTCGGCGCGATGACATGGAGTCGTTAGGCTACGTCCTCATGTACTTCAACAGAGGAAGCCTTCCTTGGCAGGGACTAAAGGTAACGGGCTGAAACTTGTGTAGAGCTAATATAATTGTGAATTTTGTCAGAATGTATGAGGTAACCATCTTTGTATATCTGATGTTTGGAATCCTGTGTAAATAAATTATGTTTAAACCAACTTTGGCCGACATTGCAGAGATGGGAGTAAAATGAAAATGCGTATCGGAGATTATTTAAGATGGATCAGGATGATCTTGTTCCGGTGACCATAGCATACATGTAACAAGCTTGAATGGAAATTTTTGCTGTAGTGGCAATTGTGTTTTTCCTGGTAAAGCATCTTTTAGCATGGAATTAAATTTATGTGAATGGTAATGGTTATGACAATTAATATTGGAGGTTAAAATTTGTTCTTTGTCATCAACATGATCAAGACAGGTTAACATTTTATGACAGTGCAGAAAATTGTTAAGGTTTCAGAATATTGCCCCAACATTACATTTCAATATATCATCCTGTTCAAATTATCTTGTTTGTAAAAAGTCCTATTCTATCTATGGTAAGATTTTGACAAGGCCAGCTGAATTTTTTTACAAAAGATTCCTTAACCCGTGTTAACTTGACCTCTGCTAGTCGGAAATTAACATGAAAATAATAATAAAACAAATACTGTACTTGCATTACTGCAAACTTGCTGTGTGTGAGTTAGTGGAAATTTGTCATAGTGGAAGCATTGGCGCAGTTGTCATAACTGGCGGCATACTCTGATAACGCCTGACTACGTGCTGAATTTTCAGGCCGCTACGAAAAAGCAGAAATACGAAAAGATCAGTGAGAAGAAGATGTCCACCCCCGTTGAGGTTTTGTGTAAGGTATGTACCATCTTCTCTCTATCCACTTCTTGAAAAGCATGTCCTTAAATCCATGGCCACTTTCTGTCTGACTGAATGTGGATTGAATTCTGATGTTGGTAGACGTGGTCAATGTGTGCCTAATTTCTTTGCCTGGGGTGAAGAGTTTTATGTTTGTTTTTGTCGACGAAGAGTCAACTTGAAGATGATTTCAATTTGTGAGTTCCTATCTACATGATCTAAAACCCTGTGGTCTCTTCATGGTCTCCCATGTGGCTCTTGGGATTGAATAATGATTAGCTCATAATCCTTCATGTGCTTAGTTGTGTGAGCAGCAGCCATTGTTGCTGACTATTATGCTGTTGTTTGGAGCAGATCACCTAAACTGGGGAGTGGTTTCTTCAAAATCTGAGGAACTGAAACGAAGTTCCTAATCACCACAGAAACCAGTCTTTTTCAGATCATTAAGATTAGTTGATGACAGAGTGGGCTGGAACCTTTGTATTGCTGTATAACCTGACGTATGTACATTGAATTTATCCGCAGAAAATTTGAGCTGCACAAATCTGAGTCCTTCCTTTATGCTGAGACCTGCTGCTGTATCATTGGCCTGGTCTCAAAGCTCAGTCCTAATTCCTAAGGATAATTTGTTCAGAATGGTTCATTTTGGCACAAATAAAGATGCACAACAGAACCACCAACATGTTGACTGGTCTTTTAAATATGGAGTTTACTTTATACCGAGTGCTGGGGTTGTAGATGGTTCCCCCCTTGAGGCTGCTAAGCCACATTTTACATTGCACATAAGCCATTAGGTCACATAATATTTTAATGTTGCGGATAACTTTTAAATATGTCCCAAGTCAATTTTATTAGGCACCAGATTACCTCTTAAACCCCCCGAGATTGTTGGTCACCAAATCCCAATCCATAGTCTCAGTACTCTCTAGGCTACTGTGTACTGCATTTTCACCCTATTATTCCTTTGTTACCAGGGCTACCCTGCTGAGTTCCCCATGTATCTGAACTACTGCCGAGGTTTGAGGTTCGAGGAGGCCCCAGATTATATGTATCTGCGGCAGCTGTTCCGCATACTCTTCCGTACCCTCAACCACCAGTACGATTACGTGTTCGACTGGACGATATTGAAGCAGAAAGCCGCGACCACAGTGACATCTGGTAGCTCCCAGGCTCTGGCCACACCCGGTAGGTGGATATAACGTTGGATGGAAACTTGTAAAGCTTGGTTGTCGCAGTATTATAACCTACTATGATCATCAGTATGATACGCATTAAAAGGCACTTCCATTCAGAGCCTTCTTATCAAAGTGAACTAGGAGGAATGTAGCAGGTGAATTTTTCAGGTTTTCTTAAAAATAAATGTATCCCCATAGTGTTAAGTCGTAGTTTAACAGGAAATGTTGGTATAAATGTATACCTGTATAAAACTGTTCAACTGGTATAAAGTATATTACCACATGCATAACTAGCAACAGTCTGGGAGCAAAGGTTTACAACTTTACATATGTCAAGAATTATGTCACTAAATGTAGCATAATCTCTAAAATAAAATACATTGCTGTACATGTATGCATAACTAGCAGCCATCTTGGAGTAAAGTCACTAAATTAAGCATTAGTGTATAATTATATTGTTTACCTCCGTTTTCAAAGGTGGACGTTGAAGGATAAGTCACCCAAATACGAGTACCCATTGCCAAGTACCAGCAGATACACAGCCATCATATGTAAGACCATTTCCCATTGGTCCAGACACACAGCCATCATATGTAAGACCGTTCCCCATTGGTCCACTTGAAGACCCCAGAGATATCCAACTGTCAAGAAGAAATGCTGTTGCTTTATACGTTTGACTTGGTATACATATTGCCTGTATTTGGAGTGCGGGTTATGCTTGCTGTCTTTATTATAGCATCTGCATATGGAATTTGTACAGAAGATTGTTCAGTAGCATGGCTCTGTCTTTTCTTTGCTGCACAAGCAGGCAACTGCAGGATACTAGGAATATTACTTGATATGGCTTGAGGCAAACCAGTGTGGTTTCTCCCCGACACTTCCTTTTAATTAAATGCGGATGATTGTTTGGCTGTTGTGTGTTGTGATTGGATGGATATGTATCGAAATGCAAATAGATGAATGACCTAAAGGGCATTTTACATGTCAAATTTATATAAACATTCATTGATATCTGGTTTTAGAGGAAAAAAGACAAAGAACTCATCAAAAATACAAGTTATGTAATTATGAAGAAGGTGGAATCCAAAACATACTAGTTTTGTTGGAAAAGTGAATGTGGGCAGGTTTTGGATCTGCGGACTCCTATTTCAATGTCCCAAAATGCCTCCACTGAACCGATATGAAGTGTTATATAAAAAGTGCTGCATTGTATATGTCCATGGTATTGTAAATAAGCTATCGTCCTATCGTCCAGTACCTGTAGAAGTTGGGGTGTAACATTCACGCTCTCTCACCTGAACTCTCTGGTCAGCATGCATATTGCATGTCACACAAAATTTGCTTCACACTGGTGTAAAGATTTCAGTCGATGGGGTTTGTTTGCTAAATATATGACTGATATTTGGGAGGAAAGCCAATAGCCTTCAGCTTTAATAAGGGATCATCCGTGTCCATAGAAGTACCACTATAAGGATGCTAAATTACGTTCATGTTCACAACAGGTAAGACATTGAACTGGTGACACCAAGCTCAAACATGAGGAAAAGTAAATAGCGGCAAAGTTGATTTGTGAAGTTTAAGTTTGTTTTTGTAGACTTAAGATGTTCTCTAGAAGCTGACCCCAGCTGTCTGACTGTCAGTGCAGAGAGAAAGGTTTGATATACGTATATAAAGAATTAGCAACCGGATCTGACAACTATAGGTCCAGGTCACTGAGGATAAGGGTAAAGTTTTAGGATAGTTCGCACTCTAGTGTGAATGGTATGCAAGATTGGTTTTGTGTGTTTTATCCCCACGATTTTGTGCAAGTGGAACGATGAATGACAATTGCGTGAACTGGAAACTCCCAGCATTGGGACCATTACACATCTCATTGGGCAAAATTACCATTATTTCTTACAGCGCGTGATTTTGTGCAACACTGTGTATTTCAATATCATGTGTGACTGTTTTTTGTTTTTCTTGATGTACATGTACCCAAAGGATGTTTATTATTTACTCAGTGTATCCCAAATAAATTGTGAGCATATTTTGGGGGCTTAAAAAGTGACAAGAATAATAGCTAATGTTTCTTTTGTTGGATTGGTTTGACCTTCGCTATGTGTATATATAATCTATGTTGAGATATTCCGATACTATGCCGTGAAGTCTCGTGTAGTGACGGCCAAACCTAGAACTGTCGGAAAGCCGGTAATGGTATGTTTATGGTAGCCACAAACTGTAAGCAGACCTTGGTAAATAAGATTCTTTTTGCTGGATCATGAATAACCTTTTAGTTTAGTCGCCCTACAGTAAGATTTTAATATTTTGATGTTCTTATAAACCATTGGGTGCGGTGTGTAGTGGATGCGATTTTGCTTTTCCATAAACCTTCCTTGATGATTCAAACCTGGATTTGCCCATATTGACTGTACAAAATGTTCCAAGGCCATAAAGTTTGAAGTAGGAACAGCCTGGAAAGGGCTGCCGAAAAGGTGTGAGATTTGTGGCTCCTCTAACTCTTCTCTTGGCCCTGTGTTTAAACGTTATCTACTAGACAAAGTTATTGGATGGTTATCAGGTTACATCAGAACTTCGAATGCACAGATCTACGTAGTCGGAAGACCTGTCTCCTGCAAACCGAGTTGTTGCTACACTTTTTGATGGATACATGGCTCACCCGCCGCATCCATTAGAAAATGGCCATACATGTAGCTGCATGCAAGCCAGGTATTTCGGTTAGGATCTGCCATATTGTGCACTCTTTTCAGTGCTATTTTGTACCTTGACCTCAAGAGCGAAACATACTACCGGTATTATTCTGGTATCGGAATTAGTTGGGTGGAGGAGTGGTCCTTACCTGTTTGTTAGCATTTATGAACTGTGACGATGTGTATATGGGCACTGTACATACTCAGACATTGGTGTCTTTCTCTGTGTGAAAGTACGTGTTGAGCAAACTTTGTCAGCCTCTGAATATTTTAGTATGCAGCTCTACCGAACAAAAGACCAATACAGTTTCTGCTATATACTGTCATTATGTTATAGGGGCATTCAATGTGAATTATTACAAAGTTTCAATTCAGTACCTCATAGAAAAAAAGTAATCTACCAGGAGGAATATTGTTATAAGTTCCAGGAACAAAACCGGGCTTGAGTTCTCAAAAACACTTAGCGGCAAGTCGCATTCTTCAGCCAATCACATTGCTTAGATTGAAAACTTACGTCAAAACGTCGACTTGCGTCTTTTCGAGAACTCCAACCCGGTTCCCCGGAATGGTTCAGTTTGATTGACTCTTGTAGTATACCGTCACAAACACCTACTTGCACTTATAGTTTTAGCTGATATGTACATAATAGGATAAACAAATAGCAAAATTGATAACTTGTAAAACGAGCCCCCGATGCACATCGTTGCTTTCCCTCCTTACCACATTCTCAAACAGGGACCTGTGCTGGTTGCAAGTTGGTCATAAGCGCATGAATTGATTTTTTTTTTTCAGCAAGAACGGATTTAATAGCATTGGTCTTGTAAAAATCAACAGGAGAAACTTCTAATAAATTGCCCTTTTAAAAAAAATTTTCCTGGTCATGATATTGATTTGGCTGAAATGCTGGGCCTGAGTGGGGATTGTTAATTTGTTACACAGGATCAAGCCCAGGTTTCAGTGTGTTTTCCGAGAAACTTTTTTGATGATATTCACTCAGTAACCTAGGGTTGTCAAAGTACTAAAACTGTAAAGTTTGCCAACTGAATAATGGGTGTGGATTTTTCAGGCAGTTAATATGCAGATCCATAACCTAGTAGGCTTACAATTATTCAATTTTGTGAATATTAATGGATAGTGGAAATCTGGAATATCTCATGTAAAACTTCCCCAAAAAACTTCATAGAAATTTCTATTTATTCTTCACACACACGAATTATATATCTACACGTGCCAATTTATATATCTTAAACTGTGGAACACACAACCGTCGGTCACAATTATAATCTAGAACCAGACATATAAACAAACACACTTCATTGCATCAGACAAAATAACAAATATAGCTATTTTACCCGGATATTGTACCTGTTCTGCATTACACAAGAACACTTTTTGCACCTGACATGTACATGCATAATATATTCTCCCAGCTTATCAACACTTAGAATTGCACTAAAACTGGTTACTTTAAGCTCTGTTTCAACACGTCTTTAATGCGTTTTTCCATTGGAGGCAGAAGCTTGATATGGTCGTCTATGCACTTAATTCCACATTTCTCCATTTCTTGTCGAAATTTTGGGACGTCTGCGTCTGTTGTTCCAGCTCCCATTTTATCCTTAATTTTGTCCTGGCAGTCTAAAACGCACCGCTGCAACCGGTTCTGATGAAAACATAAGACATATATTCATCTCAACAATGAGTTTTATATTCCTCACATACTGTTAAAGTTATTTTCTCACCAGTGTGTGTAAGTTAATACCAATGTAGATTTCATACTCCACAAAGAATATCTAACAAGAAAGACCCCTCGGACAGCGGAAAACCCCACCTAAAATCCCTTCTGTAACATCCAGATTAATATACTACAGACTATATACAGGTCTCTTACCGCCAAAAGGGTAACCTTAACTAAAGCCTTTCAAGGTCAAATGTGATTGTGCCACTGTACTCCTCATATATGGTTTCATATTAATGTTAATAGTAATAACATGGCTTAACTCTGCTCCTTTTCAAGATTTACAAGTCTTCAAAATCCAGATTAATATTAGATTGACATGGCTTAACTCGGCTCCTTTTCAAGATTAACAAGTCTTCAAAATCCAGATTAATATACTACCAGCTACATGAGCTATGTACAGATCTCTTACCACAGGCACTGGACCCTGACTAAAACCTTTCATGGTCAAATGTGATTATGGCATTGGACTCCCCATATATGGTTTCCTATTTATGTTTAATAATACCATATGGCCTAACTCTGCTCCTTTACCAGATCTAAGACTTCAAACTCTCAGTGACCTTGAATGTGATCTTTTAAGGTCACTGAATGTCAAATGGTATGTAACCACTGGATGTCCCATATATGGTTTCTTATTAATGTTTAACAGAAACATTTGGCTGACTTCGGCTCCTTTCCAACATATAAGGCTTTGAAATTTCAGTTACATCGACTTTGACCATGTTGACCTATTCAGGTCACTCATGCCCAAATATGATGGTGCTATTGGACTCTCTACATATGGTTTCCAATTGATGTTGGGGGGGGGGGGGGAGCTAATGGCACCATTATACTTGACCTAGAGTGACCGTGAAGGGTCATATTCAGGGTCACTCGGGTTTTGAAGCCTTACATTTCATACAGGGCCCAGTTAGGCAATATCTTACTTTTAAAACCCATATGTGATTTCCTATTAATGTACCATGGTAACCACATGACTATCCCATGCCGTTTAGCTGTCATTGCCGCTCGCAAAATTTTCTCCCTATTATTCGGACCACTCCCAAACCCACCCTTGGGCGTTTTTCCTCAAAATCGTATCACTTCGTCCCTGGGTCAGTGGAAATCGTCCCACCAAAAACAAAGCTGGTCAGTTAAATACTTTTTCAGATATTTTGTTCACAGGCTGATACCATGTACACACACATATACACATGATCATTGCAATAAAACCCAGCCTAGCAGGTGTTAACAATTTGTATAATTCTCCCAACTGGGCCAGTCAATTAGATTCTACTGCATCCCCGAGTATATGGGCCATATTTCAGTATGCAGAGCCCTGTCAATTGAAATGAACTTTTTAACTTTTATCAATCTGGTTTAGCACAGAAAAATACATCGATAGAATCTTCATTCTTTCCTTCATCTTAACAAAACTATGTGATGTATTCCGAAAAACATATAAAGCTTAACATTCACCTGCCAGCCCTCCAGTTCCTGTGAGATGACGGTCTGAGAATGCTGTGCTGGTTGGGCACATCGGCTTTCACATCTTTCGATATCTTGCATGCTGTAGTTTTCATTTTCGCAGCATCCCACCATACACCGAAACACCCCGGCCTGGAGAAAACCATGGATAGAACCACTTAGTAGAATTCTTCAAATATCCTTTGATGTAAGCATGCTTCCAGAAGAATGAAAATGTGCAAACATTGAGGCTGTGTACAAAGATACATGGCTTGAAAGACTGAGGAAATTATTCACCTATTAGATTAACATCTGTAAATCCTTTGTAAGAGGTAACATATGTACAGTACAAGGAAGAAAACTTATTTAACGCAACACAACATGAATTTCAAAAGGCGAGATCATGCACAACACAGTTACTGGAGATATTTGACCAATCAAATAATATTACTCATAATTGAGATTATTGATTCTGAAAAATCTCCCTATACTTAACCACTGGAACGATCATGCAATAAATCTCTTTTTCGAATGATGATCTTTTGTTTATCGAACTCTGACCCCGACCCTGCTTTTTAGCCAATAGCAAAGGCACATGTGCTCTATGTTTATGTAATTCTATCATTAGTTTCAGCTGTGCTACCAAGGTCCCAGCCTCCCAAACCATTGCTATATGGCCTAAGGCATGAAAAGGAAAAACATAGGGAGAAATGCTGGCGAAATGGGCTTTTCTTGTGTAAAATACAACTTAATATCACAGAACGCATTCTAAAAGTGAAGTAGCAGGTATTTAATAATAACATTAGTCACCAAGTTCATGATGTTTTGCTCTACATCCAGCCATTTTTGAGTCACAGGTCATTTTGAGACAAATGTACCGAATGACCTTAAACACCAAAAAGGTCAAAGGTACCCCATATACATATTACAACTACTCCCCAACTCCCAAATTCACTCCTTTTTCCTCTATGACCAGCACTTTTCGAGTTACAGGTCATATTGAGACAAGTGCACTGAATGACCCAAAGTGACATTAAACACTACAAACTCAAAGGTACCCCAAGTATCATGAGTATGCCACAGTCCCAAATTTCACTCTGTTTCGCTCTATGATGAGCCATTTCCAAGATATTGGCAATTTTTCATTTTCCCATTTGCCACGATGATAAATTTCAATCTTTAAAAAAAAAAAAAAAATTAAAAATTCCCGTAAGCAATTTTTGTGGGGATTGGCACAGTGAACATTCAGAAAAGTTTGTTTGAAAAACAATCATAGCTACAGGAGCAGCGTTTGGAAAGTTTTCCTCCCACAGGGTCCCATGTTAATGAAAATTTCAATCTTTCTTTTAAAAATTGAAAATTCAAAATGCCAATAAGTAAACTTATGTGAGGACTGTTACAGGAAAAATAAAGTTTGGTTGAAAAAGATTATAACTAGCATTTTGAAATGTTCACTCCCATAGGGTCCTATGTTATAAAAGGAAAGAGGAAAGTGTCCAGCACTTTGTCATTGCGCCATAGGCAAGACACTAATCATCAAAGCAATTGCACATGTTGTCTGCGTGATTGTAAATTACTGGTATAACCTTAATCATGGCAAAGAAATATAGGCTCAAAGTGAAGGCTTCAGGGAATTTAATTTCATAAACCCAGCCCATATGATACAGTACTGTGTAGTGATTATGGGAGAAGGATTCGAAATAAACATGTATGTGGAGGTCACTCATCTATCCCCCTTTCCACCACAGCCCCCCCCCCCCCCATGAGCCACCAGTCGTTTGTCACACAACAACAGCAGTGACGAAATGATCGCGTGACGAAACGACTGGGTGCCGTTATTGGTACTTATGGCTTATTATAGGTACATGGTATGGTGTTAGATACTTGACGGAAATCACCGCATAAGAATAAAATTTCAACTTCATTTAAATACTACCTATAACAAGCATATCTAAAGAGATTAATAAACTTGGTTTAAACCCGGTGCCTCAACCTGCGGCATATGGGTATAAAGCGCTTTGACCACAGGCACTCGAATTCTGGACGAAAATCAATAAAATGTGATTATCTGACTGTCTTTGGTGTTTTTGTCCGCTCTCTATACCATAATTATGGTATAGAGAGCAGATAAATTTAAAATAGTCCTATTTTTCGCTTTAACGATATTTTATTGATCCATAATTCGAGTGCCTGTGGCTTTGACCTGCATGTCTGGTTGAATTTGAAACTGGCTCAACTGTGGTTTAAACCACCTGGATTATTTTTACTCACATAACTAGTCTAGAGGATAGGACACCCCAAATAGCCAAGCATTGCCTTTTTATTTATATAAAATACATCAAGCACGAGACGGCTGTGACTGTGTGAGCGATAATTACCAAGGTTATTATATTCTAGTTACGTTACTTCAATAAAACAAGAGCTTAAGCACCATGGCCACCGCATTACAAATATTTACAAATCTACTTATTTAAAGTGCCAAAGCATATAGATTTAACATATTTTAACTAAGTATGCCATAATGACTGATGAAAGTTTGTAGTAAATCAAATAAAAAGAATACGTGGCGGGCGATAAAAGGGAAGTTAGCTCTAACAGTGGTGGTTCTTATAAATCGAAGTCATGCTGGATCACTTCGATAGGATAATTGGTATTTTAGGACATATAGTAACCTTAATTTTTCTCATATACTCTCTGTCTAGGGCGTCTGTCATTTTTTTGACATTTTCTTGCAAACGTGCTTCGGCACTCTCCATCTTTGGACCTTTAGGCAACTAAACTGATGAAAGGGTTATGCATGTAGACCATTAAAATCCCGGATTCGACCCTCGGTAACCATCCTGCTGGCGCGCAGGTCTTCTGTTTGTTTATTTCAGACTTAAGGTCCATGGGTAAATATACAGATACAAACATGGATAGTAAAAAAGCTACAAAAGGAGTATAGAAAAAAAAACAGTGGGTAAAAAATATAAAATTATAGCGGTACATACGGGATCTAGTCCAAGAAACTTTGTCACCGGTTGTTAACGCAGTGGCATCTAAGGAATAAATAGATTTTTTGTATCACTTTCTGTGTTAACAACTTCAACCACTATTTGTGCTACACAGAAAGCAATACAGAAGTACAAAATAACACATACCTGTTACAATAACTGCTTTTAATGCTCTCACTATAAGAAAATGCCATGAGGCAGCAATTTTGGTTCAAAAAGAGGATGCAAAAATGCAGCGATATTATGGTTGCCACCAGTGCCACATTGTTTATCGACGAGCAGATGGCAGGGAAGGGAGAGGTAATTTTTTTCTTTTGATTCACTTCACAAAAAAAAAGCGACCAAATATCCTAACGTGAATTCATTTCAAACTGAAAAAGTCAAACAAAAATACCCCAAAAATAAGATGGATCTTGCAATAACAAGCCCAGCAGCGAAAAAAACTCCTACAACAAAAACTACTAGAAATACAGCAGCAAAACATTGTAGAACACTGTCATGTGGAATAACCAATTCTGGTTGCCATGGACATTGGGTTTGGCTGACGCCATACATACATACATACATACACATATTCAGCTGCAGGTTTTGCAGCGACGTCATATTATCACGTGACTCATTGTTTACTCTCCCATGATGGAGTGCAGCCAGAATACCAGCGCTTCACCTATGCGCTATGTTACTATTAATCATCAATAGGAAACCATATATGCATGGCGAGTCCAATGACACCATAACGTTTGACCTTGAGTGACCTTGAAGAGTCAAAGTCAAGGTCACTTACATTTTAAATGGTAAGAGAGGTGTATGTTATACATATATTTACCAGTATTGTATCACCACGGTAATCTACCTGTCACAGAAGGGGCTTATGCAGCCGGGTGGGATTTTCCGCTGTCCCAGCAGTCTTTCTTGTTATAGATTAAGAGCCAAACTAAGTCACATTTTTATGCAAATCGAAATTAGCCAGTCTCGGTAGTTTAAATACTCGATTGTTTATGTTGTCAAGGACGCCATTATTTACAATTGTTTTACAACCATCATGCAACATTTTGTAGTCAAAAATGCTTTTATTTCAAGACACGAGATGGTGCAGCTAGTATATTTCGAGTCATCTAGCGACATATAGCAGGTGTCTATTGTTTTTTAGCTTCCTCCAAACAGGCTAAGATTTTTGGTCAAAAGTTAGTTGACTAATTAGTTGACTAGCTATTTAAGAAACGTAATGAGCCTGCAAAAGTTAGGCTGCTAAATATTTAGTCGACTAACTTTGCTTTGTGAAACAGCGCAATGTTCAAATGCCCAAGGGCTTAATTGATTTGGTGGTACTAGTTATCAGACAATTTAGGGACACACCACGGAATGTTTGGATAGTGACAGAAAAGAATAGGCCTATTTGTCAAAATGTTTGCAGATGAGGAATTAGAACCCATAGAATATAAATCCGCTTGGAAAAAAGAGCGGTCCGTATTTCAATTGTGTTGTATTTGTATTTCTTTAGATATTTAATGATTTTTTAGCAGGCAAATGCCTGTCAATTTCATATTGCACCGAATATCGCCCAACAATATGCCCCCGCCCCGGTAGCCCCAAGTGACCGTCTACTTTATACTGCCGTAGTCGACCATCATTTTAGTCATCGGTCAGATAAAGGGTCGTTTACGGCTACCTCCCCCCCCCCCCACCCCTCCACCCGGTCCACACATTTGTGTGAAACCCGTGAACCGTACAGTGTCATGCAGTGTATATGAATTATGATACTCCCATTGGTGTACGGTTAATCCGCCCCACAGACGACCCACCCTCAAAATTTTAAAGATGACCCGCCCTCAGTCTATGTGGATGTCGGCATTCTGATTCTTCCAAAAAAAATCGTTAGTAATTAATGTTGAAACTAGATTCCTGATTAATGCTGAATCAAAATGCATTATTATCAGTGAGACTAGGCAACTTTTGCTAAGGCGATATCGCAACATTGCTCATAAAAAAATAGAACATTTCCCACAGAAATCAACATGAGTTTCATC
>JAAUYG010071798.1_pt1 | contig 14109 bp, 9 predicted proteins | sample 7278091 | NCBI WGS metagenome assembly JAAUYG01 (sample SAMN14350201, study PRJNA611818) | marine sediment metagenome | isolation source: surface marine sediment (0.6m) | place: French Polynesia: Moorea | collected 2018-08
AATAATAATAGTGTTACACTACTGTAGTGCACACTTAAATACTGAAATTAATATTATATAGTTTGAACACAATTCAACACAATTTATCACCAATTTTACTGTGATAATATGGAAAGCAATTCCCTTATTACAAAAAAATCAGTTCAGCACCCAACAGGAGATCTATGTGTATACAGTGAATCCTCTCAAGGTCCCTGCTGCCATGACGACCTCATAATCTTCCAGGACCGCCAAAACCGAGTGATCATATCACAGTAGCAAATCATTTGCCGAAGTTTGGATCTGTCATAAGAAACCAAAATGTCTTCCAGGGAGCATTTTTCAGAAAGGAATTAAGACAACAGTAATAGGTTAATGTTCCCAGCCATGTTCTCCTGTAATTAATTCATCCCGAATTCCACCTGTCATGTTGCTGGCTATTCTGGTAGCAGCTGTCATGTGAAGAGTCACTGGGACCTGTCAGATGAACAAAAATCAAGTAGAGTCTCTCTGGCACTTGGAAAAAAAAGCAAATAAAAAATGAAGAGAACCGGATGATAGGTTTATTTCCATAGAAGCAAATGTGGGTGTGTCCCACATTAAGGTATTGGGGCTGTATTAATGGGATAGAGATGTGCGTTATTTGTATTTTCATCCCTAAAGCTGAGTGATTTCATCCCTAAGCTGATCCCTAAGGGATTTAGATATAAACCCATAGCCGGAGAAATTACCTTGGTGCAGTTTCTGGCGCTAATCCTCTGCAAACTGAAACCAATTTGACAGTTATGTAAATGGCTGGGTTATCCAAATTGGGCAAGCATGTTATGGTAAATTAACGATCATTTACAGTTCCTAAAGAGATCTACAGGTTCTTACAAAATAAAAGCTAAGCCCTTTTTTTCACAGAAAAATGGAATGTCAAACATTGTGTGTAGTGTCTTGCCGGAATATTGTGTTTGAGTAGCATTTTATGAGATCCAATTTCTAAATGTGATGTTTTATTTATATTTCTCATTATTGTTTTTATTGCTGTTCGGGTGAACATGTGTCCAGATCAGATAAAGTTCATTTTGAATGGGATAAAGGTATTGAATCCTGGGATAACTTGTACTTCTCTACAGTCCTAGGGGAGTACGTTTTGAGGGTCTGCAGATCCCGGGTTAGCCCATGAGGTTAAGGTTGAACTAAGTCAGGGCAGGTCTGTGTTATAATGACGTGTTGACTGTGGTGTTTGAAGTGAAGTGCCATCCAAGCCCCAAAACCTGGAGAGTAAACTGGCAGCATATACTATAAAGACCCAGACCTCTTCCTTCCCATCCAGAAATCTATCTGGATATTTCCTATATATAGCTCCAGAAGAATGCTCAGGGAAGTCTCCGGGAAGACTTCTCTCCAGAGTCCCGCCTTGTTGCTGTGGCAGCCAGAAGGTCGTCCTCTGCTTGTATCCATCTCTTTTGTTTCCGTGCCGACTGTTGGCCGGGTCCCTGAAGTGGAAAGGCGCAGCAGCTTGAAGTGCACATTGCTGGCTACGGATAAATATTTTCACAAAGGTAGATGATCAGAAGAGTCAATATGTGTTGGGGTAACACCACTGGGGCCTAGCTGGGGTAACTGGCAAGGCAGGGAGTTCAGTATTGGCACTGGGAGCTCAAGTGTGCTCTCCAGTAGCATAGAACACAATCTTCGCTCATACACATATTGTACCTCTAAGCCCTGTTAACTCTGGCTGTCAGTCAGTACAGTCAGTCTTATTGGTGGGTTATATGTTTTTAATTGATACATGTGTTTTTAAGAGTGCTCAGAAACATGTTACATGCATATTTACCAGTAGCTGTGACAGAATTTAATTGATAGTCGCTATTAGCACTACTAGGCCTGCATAATATGTACCTGTAAATTAAAACGTAGGATAAAAATACACAGTGGTCAGCAGGCAAATAAGTTCAATCATTTTATGTTTATATAATAAAAGCGAAATGATCTGGTTCATTGTTCAGTCTTAAGTGAAGCGGCAGTTAATTTTCCAGAAAGTTTCAGGAGTACTGAGATTATGACTGAGCCCGTCAGGATAGTTTCCAAAAATTAATAATTATTCATCTTTCAGTTAACTGATTCAGCTGAAATATACAGTGCTTGCCCAAGTTAGATTTCACATCATCATAAAAGATCATTTCCAGGTATGGGAATTCGTTTTAGGTGCTGGGCAATTGCTATGTCCTAGTAGATCCAGATTGTCGGGCAGCAACTCTGTCTGGATATACCCAAGAGAAGTTCCAGAATTTGTATTTGTTCTGCCAGCACCACACGGACAGTACAATAGGGGAGCAAGACCCATCCTGGAGGAAGTCGCCCTCCATGGTGCCAGAATGGACACTGCGGCTTGTTTGCTCAGTAACGGAGATCTCTGCCGATTGTTTGGGAATTGTAGGAGAATCGTGGCTGGATGGCGGGTTTCGGCCAGATCAGCAATGAACGGGTGGTAGGGGGAAAGCCCCAGGGTGTTATATTGAAGTGGGGGGAAAACGGCCTTCCAGGAATCCCTTTGAGGGCATTCTACAGGTGGCGCAGGAGTTCAGTGGTATAACATATACCTCGGATCAGATCCGGAACAGCCATTGTGTGCTTGCTTAGAAGTTACACTCTTGCATTCCAGGTATATCATGCCTTACGGCTTCCAGGTATACAGTCTGCTATAGCTGCCTTACCATTGAAAATCTGGGGGGATGAAACCGGCTTTTGCTCCTATACCGATCTATGCACATTGTACTCTCATCATTTTCCATTTTTTTAAATATTTTTTATTTTCATAATATTTTCCATTTTCCATGACATAAATTCACCTGGACTTGTTGGTATTTTAGCTTTGTGATCTAAAATATAAAGAACTAGATTATAATTATATCTGTATGTAGGTATTTCTTAGGTGCTGTATTTATCGGGGTTGAACCTAGAAGTCTTGAGCTATCACTATTCCCCACTGCGTGTTGATTCCAGACTGCAAGCAGTCATCATCTTGACCATGTTGGTTGAGTCTATGTTGACATTGATGGGTCACAAGTTTGCTTCAAACATAAGAGCATTTTTATCTTTCACTTTTCCATTGCTTTTTCAATCTGCCTGACCTGGTTTAGCTACAGATACTTGGAGAAAGAGACCTTGCAGATGGCAACCGTTTCGTTTTCCATGGTGCAATTTTAACCTTCAACGTGGCACAATTCTGCAAGAAAAATGTTCAGATAATCAGAATACATAATAAGCTAATAAAAGGAAAACTACCGGTCATTTTCTAGAGAGCCAAAGTGTTATGGCTGTTTCTTCGAGGACACCATTCCATCCTAACCCTTCACAACAACAGGGTTATCCCCAGTATCCCTCTACTATCTGTCACCATTGTCAGAGGCAATTCAGGGCTTTTGGCTTGTGTGCCTTGGTCTTTACACCCCCGGCAGCCAGTATGCCCACTGGTGTGACCAGGCAGTCCATGGTCTGAGGCTCAGTGTGGCCCTGCCAGGTCTTTCTCACTTGATCCGGGTGTTTATCTGGAGTAAAGGTCACCATGCTGTGTAATAGGCCGTCTCTACAGACAATAATTGATTGCCAGTGGCCTTGTTGGGCTTAGCATGGCCCTGCAAACTAGCCATTTATTACCTATGTGCCTCAGTAAACCCTCTACCAGACACCTACAATATGTCACACAGGGTGAGATTTTGGAGACACTGTGTGAACATCCCACTATCCGTGGGAACCTACACCGGTTATATAACCCCGTAGTGTGTAGTTACAAAGACGCACGATGCCATATATCACCTGGTATATATTGTGGCCAGTCCAGGGTCAATCCGTACAGGCAAAACTCCACACTGGGTTTTAATATTAAGGCTTCATAAATTTATATATGAAATTACCATCATTATAATTATGAACATCCCAATACAAAATGCCCTCTTTGACATGGTAGCCAGACCGCTTATAAACCAAATTGCACGTGTGTTTCAAGTCCGAGAATTACAAGAGTTACTTTTGATTGAGGCTGCTACAATGATTTTAAATTCCAGTAATAAAGGATTATTAGAAATTTGGAAGTAATGATATATACTTGTCTTCAGCATCTGTGATATTTACCTGATATACATATACACACTGTATTTGAAGAGACTGATTGTGGATGTTGCCCTTCTACCCGCAATGTCTAGATAATAAGATACATGTCTCAGTTAAGTATGCATATCAAATGTGTAAATATCAAATGATAGTTCTACTGGCAGAGTCCACTGACAACAGCCTGCAGTCTAACATATATAGTTGGCTGTGATCCTCTGCCTCTTGTCATGTTACAGTTCATTGAACACTAACTGCCCCTGACTTTATGGCTACTCTCCTTGCTTTGTGTCAGTCTGGGGTATTGGAAACAAAGAAATGCCCTCTGGAATGTCCTAAAGCTTGTGGTACATTGTCTCATACTTAGAAATTGCCCTATTGAAGCTACTGGGGATTAAGCAGATAATCCAGTACAGTGTAACCATGTAGCAGGTCAAATATGGGGACTCTAGGCAAGTTATACACAGGGAACAGTTTAATATGTGGCCAGAATAACTGGAGGCATTTAGAGTTCAGATTCTGTATACAGTAGTCCCCCTAGTTTACAACCCTCTATTTTAAGACCACCCTTGATTATAAGACCACTTGATTTGGTCCCAAAGGGCAATTTTCTGTGTTACCGGTAATTGACCTTTATTTTAAGACCACTTGCAATATAAGATCACATTTTCTTGGTCCCATGGGTGGTCTTAAATAGAGGGACCACGGTATCGTGATTGCGCAAAAGTGGTAGAGTGAGTGATGTACGCAGTCACAACTTACTCGAAAAATACTGGGTTGGGCAAAGCAGTTCCTTCCCAAGTAGTTACTAGTAGTTTTAGTAGTAGTAGTACCGGTAGTAGTAGTAGTAGTGGCAGTAGTAGTAAGTAATAGTAGTAATAGTAGTAAGTAGTAGTAGTAGTAGTAGTAGTAAGTAATAGTAGTAGTAGTAAGTAATAGTAGTAGTAGTAGTAGTAGTAGTAGTAGCACTGAGTATAGTAGTAGTAGTAGCACCGAGTAGTGGTAGTTTGTTTGAAATGTGCAGTTCAGGTGAAGATAACTGGCTTGTGGAGATTTTCAGGCAAATCGTACATGCATGTATACTTGTATTTATCTGTTACAAACACCGCAGCGAGGATTGTGTATGTGTTACTTTTAAGGTTTTTTAAATTAAATGCCGCAATCTCATGTCCCATTTGCTTGTTGTGTACTTGCAGGTGCGAACATTATTTGTCAGCGGTTTGCCCATGGATGCCAAGCCGCGAGAGCTGTATTTGCTCTTCAGAGCATACAAGGTATGGCCCCAGTCTGACCAGAATAGGAAATGTGGTGATTACAACACTAGATGGTAGGGCACTAGCCAAGAAGACCGGATATATATATATCTCTCAAATACAAAACCCCTTGAATACATACATTTACACTAACTGTGACAGTCAGTTTGCTCTGTGTTCCTTTCAAAAGCACAATACTTTTAGAGATTTTCCTGTGTAATCACATTGAACATGAGTAGAGGCAGGAAATGTTATTTTCACTGCAACTCTTATCCTCCCAAACACTTGCAATGAGAGGAAGTTCGCAAATTTGACACCGGAAACCCATGCTCTTAAGCGATATCTGCTTACCAGTGAGACTTGCATTACATCGAGAATAGCACCACAATGTTGCAGCAAATACATTAACCAGGAATACCATATTATGATCATGGTAACTACCTTAAAGTATAGAAAAGAGAACTGATTCCATGGTATACTGGTCGGTGCTTAACTTCATTTCAACATTTAATATTTGTTGTAAGGAAACCATCCCCTTGTCCTGTATCTTGTCATTATACATGAAACCTGGCAGCAGAGGTATTTGCCCAAAATTTCTGTCCATATACCGGTAAATTTATTTCCTATAAGCATGATAAGATCCTAATGCAAATTGAGCAGCTAATATGGAATCTTGGAGATACTTCGAGTGTACTTTTTAAAGACCCTTACGTAAATACGGGTACTGTATACAGCTAATTAGCTATCTATGCCCTTCAAGAATTCTTTTACTTTCAGTAAAAAAGACAACAAAATGAAAACTGTTGAGGCTATTTCAAATGTGCATTCAGAGGAATTATTTGAGCATCGCTTATGCAGATAAATTTAAAAGTTTTAAGCAACAAAATCATGATCTTTCATCAAAGATATTTTACTAGAACCTGAAGAAAGCTTCCTCTGAAGAGCTCCAAGTAATGGGATGAAATTCATGTTGTTGTATATGTCAGTAATGCTGTCACCATGCATGTTTCCAATCTTCTATCCTCGCCAGGGCTATGAAAGCTCCTTGTTAAAAATCATGGGCAAAGCTGCCGCCAAGGCAAATATCGTAAGTAAAAGCAGTTGCATGTTGGATCGAGGCTGCCCGGCGCAGTGCACACCTCTCACCCCGCTCACTCACACTGTCACAGTCACACAGCTAGCGTTCTCTCCCTTCTCACCTACTTCCAGGGCTACGAAGGCTCACTACTAAAAGTCACGGGCAAGAACGGCAAAACCACCTCCGTAAGTATTCGTCGAAGTTGAACCATTTAATTGTACACCCGAAAGATTCTTGGAATAATTTTCAGACAAAAAACACAGCATTCAAAATTGTGAAAAAGGTAACATGTGACTTGTCTATTAGAATATTGCAAAACGTCCTTGTGTATTCAAAGTTTGTGTAGTTAGTTAAACTAAATAAATTATGTGTCAAAATAGGAGTAAATTTAGTAATAAAGTCCAGGATATCCTGATAGCAAATGCTGATTAGACCTCAGTAAGGAGTAATGTTGAGTTGATATCAAGTTGTCTTCTATTGTAGGTGACCTAACCATGCATACTACTACTGAAGGAAGGCAAGAAATACTTCTTTGCTAAATAACCAGCAATCAGTCCGTCCAGAATGTATTGTTGTATGTGTCTGAACATATTGAAAGCACAAGACATATTTAACCGGCAAGGCAAATATGCAAGGTGTTGGTACACTAGGGATGCATTATGATGCTTTCAATGGCACCATTATGACTGCATTTTGTAGCAGGCTGCTGTGGATTTTATAAAGAAGCTTGACAAACGCTATTTGTGGCGACTGCTTAGTTTACCACTACCTTGGCGTAATTGTCTTGTTTAAGTGTCAACTTCAAAGTAGTCTTTTTAGCATTAGCTATGGAGATCTACAGCTATAAAATATCATTCATTACCATTCACACAACGTCATCATTAACATTCACACAAAAGGGTCTCTATCTTTGATGCCAGAAAATAATTTACATGTAACCAGACAATTTTGTTGAACAGTATTTCATAGTGATTTTCCACGTGTATTTGAACTGTAGATCTCCATTTGATGCAAGCTAAGAAGGCTTCTTTTTGTGAATGTATAATATATACATAACTTAACTGTTGAGTTGCTATATTTAACACAATCACTCGACAAGCATTTTAGCCAACCTAGTTGATGCCGATTTGCACTGAGAACTCACCCCCAACGTATTTATCTCATGCAATTTTCTCATGACTTAGGAAATGAGAAGCCAGTATATATACACTGTACAGTATACCGGTTCCCGCACTGTACTCAGGTTCCATGTCCACATCAGAATGCGCTATTTTGTAGTTTCAGTTTCAGCGTTTTGTACCCCAGCTCACTACGCCCTCTTGCTATGCGACACTGCGTAAACGTAGGGACTATAATCTCATAAGCTGAAGATTCCCAGCCCCGAGTGATATTCTTAAGTTACTTCTGACATGTCATCTCTTTGGCATCGGGTATCTTCAGCTTCATGGGATGCTTACAAATTAAAGCACTCCTAGATTATATCACATCACATAAGAATACACTTATCCACAGTATGGCACACGCATTATGCCATAATGTTTATACATGTGGATGTTTCACTGTTGAGTGTACAGCGTAGTAAACTGTAGTACAGTTCTACTCCGGGTGTATAGCACCAGTGGCAACTTACTGTATCTTACTTTAGCTGCATGCTTGTATAGACAACTGTTGAGGGGTATTCCTATCTAAGTATATAATGTTACTATTTTTGTGACTGCGTATCATGCATACCGGTACATTAAGGTTAATTATAATTACTAGTACTGGAAATAACTGCATATCGAAGAGTTTTTCAAATGTACTTAAGCAGTAACAGTTGTAGTAATCTAATATGTATGATATTGGATTACCACTTTCAATAAAAACTGAACTGTGAAACAGCTTCTTCGTTGACCAACTGACACATATTACTTTTTGTCAACACTGAAAGGACAAATGTAGTTGTGCAGTTGTTTGAATTCTTGTACCGATCATTTCAATGTCACTTCGAAAAGTATATTGTGAGGTTACACCGGTAACTACAAAAGGTTCTTGAATATTAAAGGGGCAGTTAACTACATAGACAACTTTTAAAAGGTACCCAGTACTTTCTTGCTGACATGTGATATTTTCTTTTGTAAAATTTTTACTTTGTGAGTTCTTAAAAGATGACCATTGTGTGTACCGGGTAATGTATTCATCTGGTGGAAACAGTTGTGCACGGAAAATTAGGTTGTGAGGAAATTATTGAATTATAATTTTCTGCTAGAAGAGTATGAAATATTGTCAGTACAAGAATACTTATCACATAGTAAACTGCTAAATGTTAGAATATGACAGTATCAGAAAAAAAACATATTTAAGTCACTGAAGAAAAAATGGATTTGGGAAAAGAAGTACTGGAAGAATGACAGTTTATGGTGTAATAGGTACAGGTACATGTACATGAATATCACAGTAAATGTGTCCATATCTTCTGTTGAGTCTCCATTTACATGTTAACTGTCCTCTTTATTCTACATGTTCTAAAGTACATACTAAGTGCAGAAAAAACTACCATTTTATATTAAATGGTTATAAATCTACATCAACTTGACTGTCAGTGATACGTCCGTTAATTTGGGTTGTTTTTCTTTTCATTTTTTCCAGCCTTTGAATGTGAGTTGGGTCAAAGACTATGTAACGTAACTTCACTGAGTGTTGCCGTAGATTCAGCCAGTTGTTTACATACTTTGTGTGACTTTGGGAGACAGGGTTGTGGTTTATATTTTGAACATTTGCTTGGAGATGTACATGCATTATTATGTACTCGGAAGGGATCAGCTTATTCTTGAAGCAGCACCCCTTGTGTTCCTTGAGTCTTCCACATAAATTAGGAAGTCCTTGAATTAATTAAAAGTATATAATCAGTATTGGTAGTTTATCTCTTTATACTTTGGCAAGTACAACTTCATCAGCACAAAGGACTTACAAAATTCATTGCATTATTGCAGCAGCAACATCTTTTATAATAGATGAATCTTACATAAATTAAAAATCCAGCCTTGAAATAAGTTTAACAAATTTCAAAGAAAAATCAAATTTGATGTACATTTGCTTCCAAGACAGTAACAATAATTATATGCAGTTCTTATATGGTGCTTCAACCTCAAAGAAGCTCTAAAGTGCTTTACATATTTTTACTGCCGGCACACCTGTATGCACAAACAGCTGCTTTAACTTGTCAGTGGAGCATACAACCTGAGTAGACGCTGCAAGGTGTCATGGGTGATTCATATTTTTCTCGGTGTTGCCAGTTTCTCATTTATGGCTGAGTGAAGCGGAGCACATTTATGACATTGAGCATTACATGTATAAATGCTCAAGTTTAATATTCATAGATTGTTAGATGACCAATTTAAACATACAATATCTGGTTCAAATACATGTAATTTGGGCAGTTCAAATAAATCTAGCTTGAGCAATTAAACAGTTTGTGCTTTTAGACAAATTTAGTCTGATAGTTTGTACCCACATGAGTGTATAGACCCCAAGTGTGTAAACCACCTTCAACAAGGTATGGAGGATTAAATGATAATCAGCTGTAGCAGATGTCCTTAACAATTACCGAAACTATCATCTTGTGAATTTGCGCAGGCATTTTTTTTCAAATAAGATTTTCCCAAAGAATGAGTTGAGAGAACTTGATTTCAGATTGGTCCTCTCTATATAAAATTGCCATTTTCGGTGTCTCTCCAGTTCGGTTGGTATCTTTTTGGTCAACCCTCCATTTCATAAAACTAATCTGGTAGCTACATCCTTAAACAAGTCATGCTATTTTAAGGCCCTCTTTAATATAATTTGTTGAGACTTTGTGAAAGTCTGTTATAAACTGAAATCTGAAGAGAATAGTAGCCTTGGCAGTCCTAAATACTGTACTTTTATTGTTTCTATATTTCAATTTAAGATTTCAGCTTTAACATATTTAACAATTTTAAGTTATTTTTATGTGAAACCAAGGATAAGTGGGTCTTCCATTCTCAGTCTCCCAACTTGTGTACAGGGTCGGGTCGATGTTGTGTGAGATGCCGTTTAACTTTGCTTTTTGCCAGTGGTTCACCAGGTGACGGGTTAGCAGCCAGCAGTGTATATCAAGCTGTGTTTGTAGAATTTCACCTCCAGTTTTGAAACTATGGGATCTTTGGTTCATACATCTTACCTTTTGTATTTTCCTTTTATTTCTCGTTCTCTGCCTTCTGCATGGTTTGGCACTTTTTTATTTGCAGGTGTAGAACAAAACCACAGGAAAAAAAAAAGAATAAATGGTCATATATGTATGCAACTGCTCGTCTATGTGAAATCACACTGTCGGTATGGAGGAGTGTTTGATGAAAGCATGAGCAGCATGGCAACTATATCTGTCTGTCTCACACCTGATGTTAGATGGTTTGTTTTGCAGAACAGCTACTGAATCTCTGTGGTTCTTGGCAAGCTGTCAGAGCTGTGATCATCTTCAGTAGAGTACATGTACACTCTAGTTAGTTTTGAAAATTGGAACAGCAAATGGCACTTCCGCCATGGATAATGTTACCTGAGTGTGGTATTGTAATACAGTTAAGATTTTCTATTACGTATTGTTGTGTTTATGAGTACTTACTGTTACTGAAAAAGCCAAGTGATGCTTTCTTTTTCTTCTAACCATCTGTGGCCAATGGCCACCTTTAAATTCAGCATGTAGGCAGTCCCTGGATGCTATACTTTTTTTCTTTGCAGGTTATCTTTGACAGAAGTTGAAGTGAAATGTGAAAGGGAGCTGTTCTCAATTTTCTAGATATTTAACTGATTGTTGTAAACTTTTGCAGCCCGTGGGCTTTGTTACCTTCAGCTCGCGTGTGGCGGCAGAGACTGCAAAACAAGATCTACAGGTGAGCTATTCCCAATGAGCTGTCCTCCCTCGTCATCTCAGCTTAACCTCAGCAAAGTACAGTTCCTACACTGTTAAATCATTGAGCATTCTAGATGCAGCAAATATCACCATAAAAATGTTTTGATGTTTCATTGCTTTATTTGCTATTCTATCTGGTATAATTAAGAGATTGTTAAAATCGATGGTGAGAATGGCCAAAGTCACAACCCTGTGCTTTAGGTGAAGCTTAGAAATCCAACCCAAAATGAGACCAGGATAGAGTACTGTGATAACAATGCCTCGGTACACAGTCTGAAACTTAGACATCCCCTCATCGGCATTGATGACACAATGGGGCGTCAGAGGCAGAGTCCCAGTATTTATGGCTACAGTTTCTGACTGCTTAGTATACACCTTTTTCTCTTCCCTAACTACCGGTACATTTGTATCAGCACAAAATGCAAATTACATGAAAGAACACACTCCCCCTCCCATCTTTTAACTGGCTTGTTTCAGCTGTGGTGTGTATGTGGTGTGATTGGTGTTATGGGTTTTGTGAATTTACCACTTTGAAGGGGTGAAACAAAATAAATAAATTGAAAATTCAAGACACACAAAGAGAATTTCTGTACAGATTGATTAGATTTAGTGATCTTGGTTTGCCAGATGTCGCAATTAGAATTTTGATTTTCATTGGATCGCTAAATTCCCCATCTACATTGTTCATTGCAGAGAGGATTGTGAGAAACCAAACCATTACAATATTGGCAATATTCTAATATCAAACAGAGCAACAATGGGCCTTTGCACACTAATGAAAACTATTTGGAATTTAATTGTTGAATCAGTTTGATTTGTTGTGAGTCTGATAGTAAAAATCGTTTATACATCAAAATATACCCAAGAAAGGTTTGAAAAGAGTGAACCAGTTAGGATGGTATTGGTAAAAGGACCTTTCCATAATGCATAGATGTTATTTCTTGTCCCAGTCATGTGTAATAAGATGAAGTTTTGCCATTGCTGAGACTTGCTTTTGTAACTCTGCCTGAGCTTTTGGACATCTCTGACCTTCTGACTTCACCTTTGACCCATGAAGAAAGAGATGTCTGGAGCTTGGGCAGACCCATAAACCTTGCAGTCTTAGCAGCAGTAAAACTTTATATATGACATTTCAAGAAAGTGTGTCCTTCTTCTTGTTTTATTTTGACACATAATTTTGATATAATATTGACTCTCCATTAGAGAAATATCTACCAGTAGCCTTAAATCCTATTTCTTTGTATTCCTGACGTAAACTTCATTAGTTCTCTTTGCTGTATGGACAGCGAATTATTTACCTGCTGCACCGAGACTCAATATCATATATGTGATCCCTTCATCTTAGCAATGAGAGATTAGTCGACTCCGCTGGTCTGGTGCAGACTGGTTTATACCAGTTTGATCCAGTACAGGCTGTTTAGTACCAGTGTGGTCTGGTATATACTGGCTCATACTGGTTCTGTCTGGTTGGTAAGTGTCAAAACCATTAAGCACCCAGGCACATTAAAGCTCTTGACACATCCCACGTGATGACACTGATATTCCACGTTATAGGACTATAAATAATCCGCGATACCTCCACTGATAGGAAGACACCACACAATGCACTGAAAACTACTGTTTGAGTACATTCAATTGCTAGGGAACCGCACAATTCTATTTGCTGTCTTATTTTAAGGCTTCTGGTCAAGTTTCATCAATTACACTGTTTACCAGGTTCCATTTACAACTTTTTGTGTTGACCAATCAGCTCTCAGTCTAGCCTTTTGGTTGTAGCCAATCAGATGGCACCATTCTATGGGGTTTTATCTGTTGCCGTGGCAACATTTATTTACCAGGGACACTTCTATCTGTGAATTCTAATACAATTCAGTAGCACATGAATTGCTATATGCAGTGAGTTATGTGAAGCTCGAATTTTTGTCTCCTATTTATGTCATTCAATTCAGATCTGTAGGAATTGTAAATGAAGATCCACATCAGTCAGGCACTCAGTCTTTTATATAGTGCCATTTACATTGTCCAGTTGCTTATCTCATTGGAGATGTGTAGTTTGTTATTCTAAACAAGGTTTTATTTTTTGCGAGGTTCCTCTAAAGATAATATTTGTATCGACTATAGTATAATTTCATTGGCTCTGACTTTGTTACATTGTTGCTCAACTGTACATTTGTATAATTTCATTGGCTCTGACTTTCTGTTACGTTGTCGCTGAAGTATACATTTACACAGGTCATTGATAGTGAAGTTCAGTTCTATGGATCCTACCTATTATAAGTTGCTATCGCTACAGTGCCCTCGCTGCTGGTGATGATCAAGGCATTTACACAAGTGTTCAAACCTCTTTATACACACCTTCACTCACAGGATCAAAAACTTGAGATAAACCCGAGCTCCACCAAACTAACAGCCACGCCCCTATCATAGCGCATGCATTGTGATCTGGCTTTGTTGAAAATGGCAAGGAATGATCCGCTTCTGTCCACATTCATGATGTCTCTGCCATCCACCAGGGGACACCACCTTACGTTTTATCGTGAAAGTGTTTATACCACCCCAAGCCGCCAAACACTAAATATAGTTGGCGGGAGTCATCCGCCACTGTATGATATCTGCACTTGTTGCCTTGTCACGTGTGTTTAATTCAGCCACGACCACCTTTGATAACTGGCACTCTTCATAATACGTCTTCTCACATGGTTTATATAGAACTCCTAAATTCAAAACAGTTTGTCGTGAAATATAGAAAAAAGGAGTAACATTTATTATTGAACATTTTAAATATCGGTTATTTTACA
>JAAUYG010131125.1_pt1 | contig 14103 bp, 12 predicted proteins | sample 7278091 | NCBI WGS metagenome assembly JAAUYG01 (sample SAMN14350201, study PRJNA611818) | marine sediment metagenome | isolation source: surface marine sediment (0.6m) | place: French Polynesia: Moorea | collected 2018-08
GATCTCTTCGATTCAGTTACACCTTCAACAATCCTACTGTACGTTAAAGCTATTGGACTTTTTTTTCAAGATGTGACTTGAAATCTTACCTTCGACTTTGCACTCATTTGACCATAACATTCTTCTAGTGGACTCTGTTTAGACTCATATTCCAGTTTACACCTGTTTTGGCACTGTATGACCCTTTTGGTGTTGATGTGCCGTTAAACTTTGATATCACACCCATCAATTCTAACGGCTGATATGGCCGCTGCTTCCACAAGCTCGTATATTCATCCTACAACCCATCCTTAGCAACGGCAGGCAGTACGTTGAGTACTGTGCGACGCCACAGAGTCTTTACAGTGATTTTCTGATTTTCTACAGTGAAGACTGAACATATGTGAATACATGGGTTTTAATAAAATAATATGCACGTACTCGGATGTGCTGAAAATCGCAAAAAGGCATGAATTAATATACTTTTTATAACTTTCAATTCAATTTTGCGATGACAAAATGTATGCGAATGTTAACTTCTGGAACAGTATCTGGCTTGGCCAGTGTCTTTGCCATGGAATCCGTGAAGGAAAACGTATTTGACGGAACTGGTGGCCAGTGGTTATGAATATTTTCAAACCCTCGCTTAAGATGCATAGGCCATCCACCTATCTTGCTATTATATATGGGAGGCTATAGGCTAGAGTACAGGCATTGGGGTGCGTTTTGTTCAGGCTAATATCAACTATGGCGTTTTCACTAGATGGTGCCTTTTTATTTGGTTTAAAAACACTGTCCCTTTCGCACGGTGCATCTAATTTGCAATTAATGAGTCCATGAAAGTTATATTGACAGAAATATCGCTTGCTCAAATCAGCTTTCTATCCAGTCCGTGTGCCAGCTGTCGCTGTGTGGAACCTTGCACATCGACACATCACAAACAATCGGAACCAAAGCATGAATGACCCGCAAGTGTGAAATTAATGGAATGCGATGAAATAAAAGCTTCACAACCTGTTGCCTGTAGAACATGAGACTAGGGCAAGTTCTCCGCTGCTTTTAAGAGCGTGCCATTTTGTCAGACAATGATTCACTATGAATGCCAGGGTCTTCATGTTGATGCCAAACCATAAGGCCTTAAAGAATTTGTGCCATGCTACAAATTACAAGATTTGAGTAGGACCGGCATGGGGTTCTAGTTATATTTAGGTGTGGGTAGGGTTACTCTTCTGTTTGGCTCAAGTTTTCCAACTTTGGATCACAGTTGTGGGTTTTTATTTAATTACACAAAGCCGTTATGGTGCAGCATTTACTTGTTTTTGGCTGAACACAATGCAACGGATGCTGGATTAGTCTGATGCAGGTAACAATAGGTGCTTGCATTCGCATGATACAATAACATGGATGATATCATACGTCTGATGCAATAACAATGGATTCTGGGATATGATTTAAACGAAACAATGGATGCTGGCATACTTCTGATACGATGAAATGGATACTCTCATGTGTCTGATACACTGTGTGACACTGTTACCATTGTTGCTGGCATACGTCTGATAGGATAACAATGGATGCTGGCATACATCTGTTAGAATAACAATGGATGTTGGCATACATCTGATAGAATAGCAATGGATGCTGGCATACATCTGATAGAATAACAATGGATGTCGGCATATATCTCCATCCATACAATAATGGATGCTGGCATACGTCTGATAGAATGACAATAGATGCTGGGATAAGTCTGATAGAATAACAATGGATGCTGGTATACGTCTGATAGAATAACAATGGATGCTGGCATACGTCTGCTAAATAACACGTGCGTGTTTTCCACCAGGAGACCCCAAGCGAACATCTCGGGAGAAAGCAGGTACATCGCCTGGCCATTGAACAACCCATGGGATATCACAAATAATTCAGAGGTAGAAAAATAACTTAATGCATTTAACTGTCCTAAGCACATGTTGTTCTGTCAGCCTGTGCGCTGAAAAATTCCCAGTCTGAAACCTGTATAACTTGCAGAAAGCCGAGTCGATAAACCGGCTGCCATTCATCATGTCATACATCATGTATGTCATACATCATCGGTGTACCCGTCATCCCATGCATCCATTATATTATATATTGTATCTAACCATCCTGACTAGATCTGTGCTGGTAATAAACAGTAAACGGCGAGGGGTTTTTTTTAACCGCGTGATTAACAATGTGGACATCATCATTAAACATGACTATTATAATTGTTATCCTTTTGGCTATTTCTTTTGCAAGCTATTTTGATCAATATGCACACTTCTATTCGTGATAGTAGATTTGTGCGTGAACATGGTGAATACACGTACATGTAGTTAGCGTTGGGGTACAGCATGCGTCTTCCGTACAAGTTTCACCTTTCGGGTGGCATAATGTATTGGATTTATTTCGCCTCGGAAAATCATGCTATATTGCAGAAATTAGATGTCTTTTGGCAGATGCTCGTCGATCCATGCGCAAAGCGGTTTGCCTTGACATCAAGAATCTGATTACATAGGAGTGAGCATAAGCAGACAGCCTGTAAGTTGTTAACAAACACCCCAGAAAATTGAATTTAAATTTTGAGTCTTTGAGAAGTTCCTAGGCGCCGGAATCTCTTGACCATAAAAAGTGGAAATCGGATGGCCACTGCTCAACACTCGCGGAAGCCAGTTTTAATCCTGCAATGGGGGTTCACTAAGCAACCACATGTACCAAGCGTGTTTGACTTTTGATGGTGAGCCATTACGTGGTCTTAACTAAGTTTCAATGCAGGGGGCTGTTGTATCAGCAAATTCTGTGTTATTGTGCCCCAAAGTGCTTGGTTCGCTTCCGATGCCTGGAACTATTTTTCTCCCATAACCCATTGTCGTGTCGTGTTGACTCCCATGCCATGTGTCCCCACCCTGGAGACGTTGACCCAGCTGTCGTGCACGTCTGGCCTGTTCCCCGCCCTTGCCGTTGACACATGGGTAAACACAGTCCATGACATATGTCAACAGAGCAATAGAAAGCCTTTGTTACAGAATCTCAGTTTGGAGGGTTTGTTTATCGTCAGCAGCAGTGTAAGCATTGCGCGGACATTATATATAGCGCCATTTCTAGACAGAAACCGCGGCGCTCTCTTTCATTGATTTATGTATCATTTGGATGATATTGTGCAGCTTTAATCCGCGGATCAAACAGCCGTGCGATGCGTACCGATATCTCAACTGGGTCAACAGGTCAGAACGATAGATATTGATGCTGTGCATGAAGGGTATATCCTCTTTCGAACACCAGGTGGTGCAGCTTTAGAGCGAGAATGGCCTTCCCAATCCTTTCAGAGATGCTCGCTATGAATCAAATGCATATTACCGGCTTTACACGGCCTTCCATCAATCAATCAACCACCCAAGCAGCTCCCGTACATCTAGCGTCATTAAAAGCCTACTATAGTACATGTACCCCATTGTTGATTACAATCGCCACACCACATTTTTTTTCATGGATTTTTTTCCTCCATGCATGAGAGCTCCTCTGCCATCTGTGCCAAAGCCCCTCATTTTAAAATTATGAAGGAGGTGCGGATGCGCTTCGCGTGACTCATTTGCATAGTCCAAGATCGATAACTCCTTATCGAGCCGTCCTAGAACAAACGCACGCTTGCATATGTGCTGTAGTTCGCCGCTTGGGGGAAAGGGCTTGAGGAGCTCGATCTTGTCTTTGTGGCTTCGTTGTCGTAGCCAGAGTTTTATTCCATTATCGCCATGTTGGGAATAGCCACCGTGACCGGAAACGGTGAACCCGTGACCCAGCTGGATCAGATAATGTTCACGCAGGATAACTCTGTATCTCGCCGCCTGGAGACGCCACTGCTCAGCAGCATCCCGTCGATCCAGATCGGCTACAGTTCCAGAGATTCACTAATCACCAGAAACCCTGACCAAACTGGGTTGATCAGGACTCTGTCCCAGTCCCCGAGACTCAGACACAAGGGAACTGTGATGAAACACCTGTTGTCACGCAGACATGAAAAGGTAGGGGGAAGGAAGGGGGGGGGGGTGAATTGCTGAAACTGTAACGTCGAGATATGCCTCCGACATATGCGTTAAAGAAACGTGTCAAATTTATGTACAGATAAGTTTGAGTGAATCTACTGGTATCTCAGCCGAAAAAAACTTGGGGTATTGGCGGTACAATGTTTTAAATTTCCATTAATATACACGATTATGATATCGTGTCCAAATTGGTTTAAATTTCTAGTCACGTTAGTTCTTGTCATCCTGTCTGATTTGGAATTCTGTTCGTGTATACGCAGTAATATGTATAATGTTGAATGAATATGTATGTGTTGAAGTTGGGTCTGTCAAGGCCATCATAGCCGAACATGGGGAGTAAAACAAGCAGGGACATTTTTCATACAGCTGCGGTTGATCGATGCTGAGACATCTGTGACATACTGGTGTTATGACCACAGCACAAGTGGACATCAAGTGGTCCATTTCTACATGTATTAAACGCTACGATATAGATCAGGTAAATGTGTATGTCCGAGGCAGAGCAATATTGTCCAAACTACACGTACTTCTAGGAGAGAGAGAGAGAGAGAGAGGGGGGGGGGGGGTCTTCTTCTTACTAGGAAAGGTGTTTTCAGTGTCTGCTATTTCAGATGAAGTCACGCAAGGCATGTGGTCTACAGTCTGGGTAGCTAGTAGCAAAAAGGAATCTCAGAAATGAGACTATCGCTTCGCCCAAAGTGGTATTGATTCTGATATATGTTCTTAACAGAGCATTCTTTTGTTGTATGCGATTTTATTTTTTTATATAAACGTTTATTTCTTTAAAGAATCTGATAACAGTCTACAAGAGAATATTACTGTTCACCTCTAAAATTATAATTGTTCGAATTGGGGGTGGTCTCAAATCCTGAGGAGGGGGGATAAGGACTCCTTCCACTTTAGATGGTAACAGTTAATGTCGTATATATTTTTATATAAACGTTTTTAAACCAGTTATTTTGCTAGTTTTAGTGCATGCGGTGTTTATTGACCTCGGCTCAAGACAAGTATACCATTGAGAAAGCGCTGATTTGACACAGCATCTTCTTAGTTCAAGCCATTTACATGCAGCTTAGCACTTGTCTTCATCCTCACAAGCGAGAATCTTAGCTTTATTTTCTGCCCGCATTCACTGCCCCCTGCAGATGTTGCCACGGGAACCACGGAATTTGAATCTTATTGATTCATATTTTCACTGGCTGCTACGAATGTGCTCAGATTCGTCGGGAACATTTGTCATCTGTGCTCAAAATTGGCATTCACATTATTTATTCTGCCCTGGTATCCTATGAATTATACCAGCAGTTAAATAACTAGGGAAGTTTCATATAGAATTTACTACAGACATTACGCAGATAGGCGGCTGTATCATCTAGATTTAGGTTGGTAATCTATAATAAACCGCTCATGCTTGCTGACATCGCATTCCACAATCCCAAGGCAATCGACTCTGTATCCTAAAATTGACTACAAACATCAGTGCTGGTTCAAAATCTTGACAATTTGCTGCACCAACTGAAAGAAGCAACTCCCCTTTGGATATTCATGTACGATCATCATCATTTTTCGAAAAAAAAATCGAAAAGCTCATTTATTATTCCACATAGATTTTCTCCCATACACGTCTCCCTCTAAATGGTCTCACCTGCCAACTGCTTTAGTCAATGGACAAAGTTTCCGACTTCCGCCCCTCCTCCCGCAAGAAAAGAACGGCTGTCTTTAAGCTGAACAAAGCTGAACATACCATTGAATTTGTTACCGGACCCCATTAAAACTTAAATTTCTTAGTGGAATATTCTCCGGTTAAACAAGAGTAGCATCCTATGGCCTTTCTCAGATATAAATCGCCTGTCTCTGGTATTCCTAGGTGCTTTGTGAGAAGTGAGCCTCATGCTCTCGCAAAGCACACTTTACCGAGAGAGATGTCGTCACTGATCTGCAGTTCAGTTCCAAATCCATGACGTATTGTGGAGTTCAGCATAATCATTTTGAACGCGACTGAAAGACATGCATTTAGTGTTCAAAGGGGTTTCTAGTACAGCGCCATCCAACACCTCCAAAATAAATCAATCAATCATTAGATTTGAATTGCGCCATTCCACAACTGTGCCCATGGCGCAGACTTAGTCTACGGGGGCATTTATTTCTAGTCGGAGATACAATGTAGCCGAAGCTCTCACACACAAAACAAAATTTTCAAATATGGGAACTTTGTCGTCTCGCCTCAGCATATTATGAACTGTTCGCTGTCTGTCCCCACCGCAATGCCAGTGACACTGACGAATATCAATGGTACCGTTTTGTTTTAGTTTAACGACTGGTACCGTGTCTGGCGTGCAAGTAATATTCTTAAATTTTAATCAGCAGAGCCGGCACAATAACCTTCCGCCCACGTATGCTTTTGCTCCTGTGCCCCTTTCTGTCCAGCCGTGGTCTGTTTCGATCGCACAGGCGAGACGTTTGCATCATGCATGAGAGGAATAAATTGACTGAATGGCGACAGGATGAGTCTTCTATGTCTGGGCGACACGAAGTGTTTACCTCATTTAGTTTTTGGTCCCAGACGATGCTTACTTCATCATTTACCTAAGTGAGGGGTGGGGTGGCGGTGTGGGGATGGGGGGTGGGGATGTCTTGTCAAAGATATAAATGTCTGTTCTGGTAGCATCCCCATAAATACCTTTTTTGCTTGCATGAGGCTGGCGTATATATCAAAGTGTCGTGTCTTTTTGTTCAGGTGAATAGCGCGAGACATGTAATGTATATAAAAAAGAAAATAAATATTTGAAAAAAAAATGTTTGGGTGTACCATTGATCCACATGTGGCATATTAAAAGCAAGAGCAGTGCAGTTGTGGTCACAGTAAAACAGACAATGGAATAACGTAGATTGTACCACATCGAATCTGATTTCCGTGATCCATTGTAATGTTTATTGTATCACTTTTGTCCCCCTCCTACTCCTCCACCACTTCCTCCTCCGCCTCCTCCTATCATCAGCACCATCACCTTCTAGTTCTCAATTAAAGTGTATAGACGTGGGACACTTTGCAGAAAAAAAAACAGAGAGAAAGACACGGATTTTGATATTCGAGGTAACGGTTGATATTCGAGATAACGAGGTAACTTTTTGTTTGCTAAAACGACATCTAAAAAACAATGAAGCCCCCACCTGGTGTACTGAACTGTTGGAATCAATGTCTACACATTGGTAATAAACCTTGGCTATTAAAGTACTAAGCTCAATTTCTTCTAGACGAATAAATTGCTTCTTGTATCGTGATCCGATATTAAGAAGAAGCGAGAAACAGCTGCGAGACATAAATCGTAGTCATAAACAGAGTCATAAAACAGAAGGCCGGATACGCCATCTAATGAAGGATCAATAGTTTTCAACAAGGAACAGTCACTTGGTGTAATCCTGTGGTGCGTGTTCCTGCAGTTTTATACTAAGGTACAAATATCTAAATCCTGGAATAATTTCCAGTCCTCAGTATGTACATTTGTAGTCGTTCTCGAAACATGGTTGCAAATCTCGAAAATACTTAAAGTCAAATGCGTTGACTGAAGTGACCAATCTGAGCAACAGCATTGGCTAAAAATTTGACCTAAGTAGGAAAAAAACTTAGACTAAATATTATTCAACCCAGTTTTCACTTTTGTAGATATACCGTGAAGACACTGCTGTACATTGTGTTTGCAGCATCCATGCTATTCGGTATGCAACCATGCAAACCTCATTCCGTTTCTGAGCTGTACATACAGCATACTGGCTTTAAATTTTCAAGAGCATTGTATAATAAATCATACACCCGCCACTATTCTGCCTCTCTTGGGGTTACCCGAATGAAAGAGCCAACCGTCAATACGTTCACTAAGGATCTCACAGTTCCTGTGTTGGCAAGTACAAAGACTTTCTCGGCTTCAGCTGGATAATAATGGCTAATACAGTGGATCCTTGGGTTATGGACACTAAGAGAAAACGTCTCAGAGGTCGTCTTGAGTTTCGCTTCCTTTTTCGTTTTGAATTAATACACCATGAGAGTAAACTACATTTGTTGCCATTACACAATGTACGTTTTTTCCATGCACTCAGGTCTTCTTTCTCCTGATTCTGTTGATGCATCAAAGACAGGTTTCACTGTACACAAAACGATGCTCCAGTGCAAGAGGAATGGTAATTTTATATTTCCAGGTACGCGTGGAGCTAAGCGTTGTGTTCCTGAAGATAGGGGAGATAGACACGCTGAAAGAGCAATATGAGGCTGACGTCATGATAAAGGCAAAATGGCGGGAGCCGGCACTGGACCGTGGAAAGGAAGCCGTGAGTTGACTATCAACAGTCGAGCTACTATAGTAAACATGTAAACCATCCAAACGAGAGCCAATAGTGTTAAGAATGAACATTTCAAAATTAAGTGCTTACCTAGGTACATACATGTACACTTCTATGTTTTGAGTTCGCTTCGTTATTAAACACCTTTGCAACCCCACCTGCACCACCACCACACACATATAAACTGGCAAAACACTGACCGTAATTTTTGTTTTAGAATTTAAATGTTTATGTCAAAATAGTGAAAAGCTGCCACTTCATTGAAAGGAACATTTACTACCAGACCCACTCCAATTTCAATATCAGTATTAGCCCATGGCTTCTACCTGTTCCTACCTGCTACATTCAAGGTTGTTCCTATATCTTCTGGATGCCTCTTAGGGCAGGATTCAGAGTTTCAAAGACATTCAAAGCCACGTTTTTCGTCAATCTTCCCAAGACTACCAAAACTTTATCTAAAACGTTCCACTGGATCTTGAACATATATATGCACTTCAGACGGACTCTTGACCGATGCGTAGTAGAATATTGGTCACTAACACAATTTAAACCACTACTCGTAATAACGAAATTCTTTGGGTTTTTTTTTTTTTTTAAATTAGAAATAGCATTTTATTATTTCCGACCATCCATGTATGTCTGGTGTTTTAGGCAACTCCGCTCGTCGACTTCAGTTAATGCTGGAACCGTAAAATGTACTGTTAGCCATCGAAGAACGCGTTTCTGTTCATGAAACCGAATTATTTCTTTCGGTGTCCCTGTCACGTTTTTTATACTGTAGCTGGTCATAGGCCTGGTTTCCACCCAATGTGGATGGCTGAACACACCGCAAAAGGCCATAGAAAACACTTCCGCGTGTTTTCAAGCCGGGGTTGTGAGTGACCCTTGTTGTTATTGTGGGAAACATGTTAGAGATCAGCCTGACCATTATACACATTCAGATACCAAATACCTGGCTACTAGGGAGCTGGACCGGTCGATTGTTGTAAACAACTTCGATGTACTACTGGTACATATTTTGTACAATTTACCTCAAGACGACTTAACCGAAATCGTCCTTTGTAACGAAACACCCAGATGCGAAGATGGCGGACGACCAATGGCCGTTACTCTTAGGGATTGGTGCCAAACCTGACAAATCTTGTCACAAGAGCCAGAATTGGTTATAATTGAACTTGTGTGGCTCTTCAGAGTAGATAGTAGATGTCTGTAGTCAAGATTGTCAGTGTAAATAACTGTAGATATTTGTGTCATGTTGTATTTAGCTGTTCATTTGCTCTCCAGCAGATGGAGGTAATAAAGAACATAGTACATACATGTATGTATGTTGTTTTAGGCAACTCCGCCCGTAGACTTCAGTCAGTACTGGAACCCTAAAATTTTCATCGAGAACACGATTGGGGAGCCCAAAGAGAGCGCTTTCCAAATGATTGCTTACAACCAGAAGGGGGAGGCGTACATCGTGGAAAAGCGACGAGTGAAGGGAACCTTCTTGGAAAATTTAGAACTCAATGACTTCCCCTTCGATGTACAGGTAAAAGTTAAACATCCTTGTACATATACCCAACTAATTTCCATATGCGCACCATCAGGGGTCACCATGCAGTTAAATCGCTAAGTGTACGGTGCACACGTAACGGCAATGTCACCTGATCTGTCTTTTATCCAATGACAGAACAGTATGGCGAAATACATGTAGTTACACCCGACGCAACAAAAGAACCACTTATAAGCATGACGTCGCCTTTTCACAAATGCGCGGAGTTGCCGAGGGCAAAAAGTCTCTTGGCCCGTTGCGCTAAAGAGACACGCTTTTAATACGCGTAAGAAACGTAAATAACTATGACAATTTTCGGTGATAATACCCAGCAAAAAGGAGTTTAAGAGAACATGTCGTTTGATATGTATCTATTGGTAGGTATATAAATTAATAGTCTGATCGAATTCATTTCAAGAATTAATTATGGGGAACTGTGGTACTTGGTGTGGCTTCATCACTGGAATGGAGGGACTCAGAAGCTCGTCTCTCCCGCGCCAGTGATTCATCCACACAATAAGTAATTCGTATTGATATGCCGGTTCTATAACCCTGAAGTATTGACCCTTAGTTGTACTGTTTGAGTGGGAGATCACATATTATTATCATCGCTGAAGTTGGTGTACGAATTGGTATGAAAGTAGTAAGAAGAAAGACACTTTACAATCGCAGTCATCAAAAGAGATTTAATTATCGGGAAGTCTAGGGAACGTTTGCCAACTCAGCCATGGGGCCAAGTCTACTTTATTTGAAAACAAATACCTCTTTATTAGAAACGGAAAGTTTTGTTGGAAATACATGCATATACATGTATGTCACGTGTCGTCAAAACACGCAATCAAGAACCAGTTTTATCATGCATCTTTTCAATGTATAGCGTATTGTGTACTTGCAGGTGGGTAATTTGATATTACTATATTACTCAACACAGTCCCCAAGTAACAATGTGTAACTTGATTTGCCGGATCTGTCAGATACACTGCACTTTATGTAGCATAATTTGTATGTCTTTGTCACCAGGATCTCACGGTGACGGTCATGTCAGATAGGAACGCCAGTGAAATTGATCTGTGCGAGGACCCATACGACCTTCACAAGGTCAACAGGCAAAGTTTCATAGATGAACAGGTTCGCACCAATTACACAAATGTACTCCAAAAAGCACAAATTCGACGAGTGTAGGACGTTAGGTCATTCTCCGGCTCACCTAAATACCACATTCACTTTTTTTTCTTGGATTCGTATCGTTTGGTTATAAAACATAAATGCCCGTGATAGGATATAGTATTGTTTGGCGAATCATTTCGAATTTTGTCTTTCATTTCCCATTAAAATATAATTATTGTCCCGGATCACAAATGTGCCAAAATGATGCATAGATTTGCGCAATGTCGATATTTTCGCGCTTTATTCCAGAACATCGAGGTTGTGTAAATGTATAGAAGTGACAGTTGTGCGAAGTTTTATTGTTGCACCTTGTATTTAGCCGAGTTCCGTGTCTTTCATCCTTGTATCCGGGAGTAAAACATGTTCTTCTTACTGGCCTGCATTGTATATATAATAAAAAATATGTAAGTACATAAATGAATTAATGGTGATTAGCTAAATTAATAAATAACTATTAAATAAATATGAATATAGAATACATCAACGAGAGGAAGGAAAGATATTGAAAGGAGGGCAGGAAGGAAGGACGGAATGAAGGAGCGAACAAATGAACAAATTAACTAACGAATAACAAATATGCATGAAATATGTAATTTCAGGAATGGCAGCTATACAAATATGTGGAAACGGAAATGAAGGAAGTAACGAACGAATACGAAGATCCCGCCGTCAAACGTTCGGCACTTCTCGTGAAATGTCGGGCAGGTCGTCGCCCCGCCTACTTCTTCTACAATATCTTCCTCATCACGGTATGTGGTGGTGATTTGGATAGTGTTAATTGATTTAATTATTACGTACCTCATCTGAAAGATCCAATCCAAGTCCTTTCCGGTGAGGTAAGGTAAGGTAAGACTGTATGAGCAACCCAACTTTATTAGGTTGGATTGAACGTGTTTCCTTCCGAATATTGAACATTCTGATAAAAAACAAGTAGAAAAATGAAAACGGCAGCAGAATTGTAGTATACAAGGCATGTGTGTATATGTCAGGTTACAGAAGTGACGTAAAAGTACATGTAGGTACATGTAATTGTAGAAGCATGACATACATTACTGTACATTAGTAATGTAGCGTTAACATAGTTTCTACTAAATTTCATAGTTTTGAATTCTCTGCCGTTCGTACCAGTTACGTACATGTATCTCTGTATTGGATACTATGCCTGATCAGCTGGGACTGTTTGTGTCTTCATAAGTACATTTTCCGAAAACAATAGCGGAATTAACGGCCAGCAAATACATGCAGGGTTGACATTTAATATGGAATATTTTTTACTTTTCTAACTGTCATCAGATCCCCCCACCCCTACTAGTGTTACAGTATTTCTTTGCCAGAAAATCGTTTTGCCAAGCGTTCATAGTCATCTAACATCATTGGTGCATTTCCTACGTTGTATTTTCAATCTTGTGAAAACTGTCATCTGGATCAAACGACTCAACGCAAAATCGTTCCAACAATAACAAGAGTTTCTTGTTGAGATATTGAATTTGAAAATATAACTTAGGAATCTATTGTTGGCATATAACTTAGGAATCTATTGTTGTTGTATTATTGTTTCCGGAAAAGATGCATGTACATGTATGCCGCTTACATTCACCACATTAAGATCTACCCAAATTGTACTTTTCCCTTTCTTCCGTATTGTTTTCCGAGATCCACTAGCTAAATCAGGCAAAGTCAGTAGCATTTGTTAGCAAAAAAAAAAGTGTACCACCACCTTTGATCCATTCAATGCTTTTACCACATCTTAGCGTTGTGAATTGTTAATTGCAAATAGTTAATTTACTGGAAATACGTGTACTAAACTGACCCGGCACATGTACACGGTATACACAAAACACTTTCTGGCTTTGTTTAGTTTCCTAAATGTAACACTAAATTCCTGCGCGTTGTATCTAAAAAAAAAAAACAACAACAAAGATCTGTATGTTTTATGTTTCTGCCCCCAGTTTTTGATCTGCAGTCTGGCTTTTACGACATTTGCTGTTGGGAGGGATAAACCACAGAACAGACTACAGCTCAGTTTCACGCTAGTGCTCACGTCAGTAGCCTTCAAATTTGTCGTCAATCAGAGCCTTCCAAAGATCTCCTATTTGACCTATCTGGTAAGGGATTGTAGTGCAGCAGCAGCAGCAGCAGCAGCAGTAGTAGTAGTAGTAGTAGTAGTAGTAGTAGTAATAGTAGTAGTAGTAGTAGTAGTAGTAGTAGTAGTAATGGTGGTGGTGGTGGTGGTGGTGGCAGCGAAGCAATAGCAGCAGTAGTCTTGTGAAATTTCTCTTATTTTGGTGACATCGCAGAAGCACTAATAGTAGTCTTGTGAAATTTCTCTTATATTTTGGTGACGTCGCTGTCGCGAGATCTGCTTCTAAGACATTGTTCTCAACTTGTTACAGACTTGTTTTGTTGAACTTTTGTTGAATCTTACAGTTTCCCAGAATATAGCCCAGAAATTCCGTCTCCATATTGATTTTAGTTTGATTACCTTAGCAAGCAACAAGCCGTTGGAAGTCCGCTGGTTTGTGTTGTTCTGTTAAAATAATGTGAAAAGGTGAAGAACGCTAATGGCTACTTCAATATGTTAGTAGCCCAATTGACTGGTCCTGCAGAATACGCGCGGCTAACAAAGGCTACAGTGGTAAAAATCCCAAGATTTCATTTGCATACAACATGCGCAATTCGAAGTGCTCCAGACAGTTTAAAATATTTGCTGTCGTCGAAATCCATAAACAATATGTCGTAAGATCGTGACAATTTTTTTAGCTCTGCTTGACTATGTCAGCAGAGCTCATGAAATCGCAATTTGTCCGTCGTCCGTCGTCCGTCCGTCGGTCTCCGTCCGTCCGTGTCGCAATTATCTCTGAACTTAATGCACGGATTTCTTTCAAATTTTAGTTGTGGCTTCCCCTGGGCCATCGTTTTTTGAATTTTTGAAAAAAAAATTTTTTTTTGATTTTTTACGAATATTTTTCGTTTTCGTTAACATGGGACCCTATGGGAGCAAAAATTTCAAAACGCTACTCCTCC
>JAAUYG010168139.1_pt1 | contig 14102 bp, 13 predicted proteins | sample 7278091 | NCBI WGS metagenome assembly JAAUYG01 (sample SAMN14350201, study PRJNA611818) | marine sediment metagenome | isolation source: surface marine sediment (0.6m) | place: French Polynesia: Moorea | collected 2018-08
ACTGTTTGCCTCCGTTTGCTTCCGTTGGCAAACGCCCTCGGAAAACAGGTCGTTCAGTAGCAAAACGCTCCGCAACGTTGCGCAACGCTCCGATACTGAACGCACCCCTGAAGTTTCCCGTTTGGCATGCAAGCTTACTCAGAAACATCGTTTATAGTATCCACAGTATCGACCCGCTCATCGTATCGACTCTCCCTATTTCAGCAGCCATATTGACATAATTACTGTTAGTGATGTTTATATGACACTTTCTGGATTTACTGACAGTTTTCTGTTCTCACTGAGTACAGTGTTGTTAGACTGTACTGTCTGAGACGGAGATTTTCTCTGCTGACCAGTCTTTATATACTTCTTCCTGAACCGGCACAATGGGACAGGGTCTGATCCACTTGCACCTTTTCCACATAAATGATGCCCCCCCCCTCCCCCCACACCCACCCAATTTTATATTGAAATAACTTCAGATTTTCACCACCCTCTGGCAACAGATACAAACTAATTAATGTACCCTGTAAATTTCGCCGGCATACACGTACATTGTATATCCGCTGCACGATGCTGAGCCATGCATGCCGAGTATGCTGTGTGTGCTACGCTGCTCTAGATGCCCCAATAACAAAGGGATTTTGCAGGCAGCTATATCTCCAGGATCTCTATAAGCAGAGATTCCGTCATCCATTGTATGTATGGACGCAAAAATGCGCTACCTGCCACGATATGGTATCACGTTTCATCACTTTTTATCCGGCACTATGTAAGAAAACTAATCATCACACAGTTTCGTCTGTTTTGATGTGATCCTGACTAACAGAAATATCCTTTTCGTATTTTTGTTCTCGTTTCATTTTCTTCTGTTTTCGTGAAACAAGCAGTATGAGCAGTATGATTAATATCACCGCTGTGAATACTCCAATTGCAAGAAGACTATGGTACATGATATCCAGATCCCGCTCATACTCCATGACTGCTACAGACGCTATATTCGATGGCTTGCCTGTGACGTCACGTCCGTCACGATCACGTGCTGTAACCACAAAGTAGTAAGTGTCATGATCTGGAAAAGAACAGAAAACGTCGATGAGTGGAATTTACGGTAAGTTTCATATTTAAAGTAATCGCAGAAACACAATGACACCAAACGTTTCACGCAACGCCCATGGGCGTTTTTCTTATTTTGGTAGATTAGTCGTGTTAGTGCCTTAATATCATAACTACATTCAGCGTCCACTACAGCAATAGTTAGTAATTGCGGTGTCGTCGTCGTACCAAAAATTTCAAGATTCTCATAAGACCCGTAGTCTACATGTAGATATCTACCTTCACCCGGTTCTCATGGTATGACTGTAATTACAGAAAATGTACAACATATCTTGAGTATCTTGAGTATAATGCTACATGTACACCTAGAACTACTGTAGCTCTATACCCATGGATGTGAATTTTCAATATTAGTGAACTCGTATAGTTATTTTTTTTGGAAGTACACTGTGCTATGGGTAGGTTACTGAGCATGAATTAAAGTCACTACACCACAATCTACCTTCACCATCTAGAACTATAGTAGGATCTTCTGTCTCCCCTGGCGCTTTAGGTGTCGTAATGTTGCCAGATGTTATCATTTCCGGCTGCACAAGTCTTTGCCCAGTTAGGTTATTTCTCATAGACTCAAAGTCTGTTCCATAGCGAACCTCATATTCTGATACTGCAAGACGAAAAAAAGCGAGAAATTCGCATGTAGTTGAACTTTGCAAAATTTATATATAATTGGGCAGAGTTAAAAGTCTAGCGAAAGTCTCATTAGTTCGCAAAAATATCAAAATATCTCGTTATTTTGCGAATATCCATTTTTCGCAAAAATATCTCAATATTTCGCAAAGATATGTCGTTCTCGACATAAAAGTACATGTAACACCATAGTTTTTGCGAAATTATAAAATATTTTAATTTTTTTTTTTCGTGAAATAACAAATAACGAGTTTTTTTTACGAAATAACACGATATTTTCGCGAAATAACGACATGTAACTTTCACGATATATACATATTTTTTTTTTCATGAAACTTCTATGCTTCCGTGGTACATGTATTTAAAGATACATATTGAGAACCATTTTTTTGTTAAACAATGATACAATTTGGTCCTATGTTGTTCGTAACATATATGTAATCTAGATTTGTTCTGTGTTAGATTTACCGTGCCCGGTATCGAGTTCAGCCCCGACAGCTGTCCACCTCATTAATAACTTGGCTCTGCGGTCTGACGTCACGTTGATCTTTTCAACCTTCAGATCTCTGATCTGACCAGGCACGAAGTATTTTTTGCCTGGAAGGGAAAAACACAAGCATGTTGAAGCCACCCACGATTGTAAGGCGGTGATTAGATGATTCTGGGCAATGAGGAAAGACGCCCCGGGAAAGACGCCCACTGCTGCATAAGCAGCCACCCCACTGCTGCATAAGCAGCCACACGATCACGAGAGGTAGACGAATTGTTTTCAAATGGAAACGTGTCTCTTGTCTCTTCTCTGGAATGACCTGCCAGAGCCAGTAGTAAAGCCCAAAAACAGTTGGGGGATTTAAGGGCGAGCTGGACAAAATTTGTGTAAGAAATGTGCAACCAAAAGGCAAAGCACATAAATTGTAAGTGTAAGTATTACAGATGCTGCGAGAAACTGCTCCACGTACACCATCTCTGCCTTTGTGGAGGAGGTTAATAATCATCAGCAGTAGTAGTGCAGCAGCAGCAGCAGCAGTAGTAATCACAGATACATTGCGTTGGAAATATACACGCACCACCCATAAGGTTTAAAACTGTGTACAGAATTACCTGGGCTGCTAACTTGCCCCGGGGGGTTTGCCCCAAGCACAAACGTCCCTCCGTTTGTCACCCTTTCGAAGTCTCCTGTGGATATCTGCTGCCGCCTGTCATCCCTGGAGTTGACAGGAATCTGATCGGGTCCCGGATTTGTGTCGAGGCTTAGTGTACTGTCAACGCTACCTTTAACAACGATCTGGAAGGGAATCGTGGAGGAGGAAACGATGACTATGTATGACATATGTATGAGAAGACTTAGATTACTAGTAACCCATTTTAGCTTCGTCTCTAATCACAAATGAAAGGAAATGTTTCAGACAGTGACAAACAACGTGAGCACAACTTCGCTAGTTACAGATCGAGGATGCAACGGCATTCAAATCTGTAGCTCCTTGGACCTCGGAACTAAATTCCTAAGGGTCCCCCATAGTGAGAGCCAATGGGAATGCACGAGCAAAAGGGTTACATGACATTGTCATAGGAATAGGTTATGTTTCTGCAAGTACGTTCAGTAACGGACGGGTGCAGTCTGCCAGCTTGCCAGGCTCTTTATACCTTTATGTTGTAGTTGCCTTCCTTGTTGAACTTGAGAAAGTAGCGTGAGTATACACCGTCGTCTTTCGTCATGTCAGCTCCTGGAGAGAGTGTAACTACTTTAAAGTTGAAAATAAATTTAAATTCCTCGGAAGCCCCGCCTAAGCGCTATAATATACACGTTCTTGTCTTTAAAATCGGACTCGGGTCTGCAATTCACCAATCTAATACAGGTCGACATGTGCATGACCTTGATGTTCTAGGTCCCCGGTGCCATTCATGTCTAGAATCATCTCCGATTTGTTACACTGTAGATTTGTATTTTCTGCCTTACCTCATCAAATTTTATACAACAAATACAACTGTGGTGTGCCTTGTGTCCTTCCGTACCTGCGCCGTTATCGAGTAGTTCAACCTCGGTAATGCTGCCATCAGGCCGAGTCACCGCGGCCTGCACAGCGGCGTGTAGTACCGGGATGGAACCTAGGTACACATTGGAGGCAACAGAGAAGATCAATCGCTGAGCATCAAGTTTCTAGGAACATTTATAACATCTTGAATCTTACCACATGCACCCAGAACAACACAGAGCCGCCAGAGTTGTCTACAGAATGGGGTTGATGGTCAAACTTGTCAGTATTCCACTTGCAGCTGATCTTCTGCTTAGGTACTTCTGGTTTCCCCCCCCCCCCGCCTTGCAGGTATTTTAATGTGCACAAAAGTCGCAAATGTTCGTCTGCTATCATATTTTTGTTTTTAGCTTTGACTGTCTTGTTGGTGACGTTTTTGGAGACATTTGCTGCTCTTGCTTCACATGGTCTGGTAAGTACATGTAACTTACGGGTAACCATGGATTTATTGAGTGGAACTTTACTTGAGTGGATTGCTTACCTTGGGATACCTCTGCATATAGTGCCTGCGGCATATCCTGAGAAACATGAGACACGTTGTTGAAGAGCCAGTAGGCTTTGGCAATGACAGGGCGATCGCCGTGGTCCAGGGCCTGTGACGTCACAGTCAGGGCGACTACTGGGCTTCCCATTAGTGGCCTGATATTGCTCACATTCACATTCCAGGTTCCTCGCTGTGAATAACCAACAGGTAAAACAACGGTCAGTGATTCAGTGGGGCTATAATAGGTACGGTGAATATATGGTATAAACGTGAAATAACCAACCGAAGTGGGTCTATAATTTGTACGGACAATATTTATTAATAAAGTGATCTGTTTGAAAGAATCTAAGTGGGGCTATAATTTGTACCGACGATACATACGGATAGAGTAATGTGAATTTATGTTACATAAAGGTAACATTAATTCATGTTACTACTGTAGATTTCCTCAGTATACACAGTAACATGAATGTATACCAGGTAAATGATTGGGAACCCGTCTCAATATGAATAAATTAATGAATTAGTTAATTACGATATACCCCCCCCCCAAAAAAAAAAAAAAAAAGGAAGAAAGAATGGAACTTGAAGAAAGAAAGCAAGAAAGAAAGACAGTACGAAAGAAAGAAAGAAGACAAGAAAGAAAGAAAGAAAGAAAGAAAGAAAGAAAGAAAGAAAGAAAGAAAGAACACAAAAAAGAAAGAAAGAAAGACAGAAAGGAAGAAAGAAAGGGAAGGAGGGTGTAATCTAGGCTACTCTTACTGACCTCCACCAGACCCTTCACAGAGAAGCTATATATTTGAAATTGGCTGTTCCAGACGACATGGGGGGATGTGCTGTTGTACTGCCTTCCCGACGGTGAAGTGATGAGGAAGTCAATGTCTGCCCCACTGTAATCCAAGGTTACTGCCATGCTGGCACTGGCAGTAGCGTCCATCAACCAGGAGAACCGCCTGGAGGTCCCTGTTGGGATGCCCCGGGATTGGCTGGCAATTAGGTACCTCTGGAAGTTTGGATCTGGTGGGCGGAGTAAGTGTATTGATATATCATACATCATTGTGACGTTACCTTGGTTGGGACAATAAAATGTGTAACTAGCCTGTACAACAAATTAAGGAACTTTGATATATGGATTGTCTGGAACTAGGAATCCAGGAAACTTTACACCTGGGAGTTGGTAACCTTGGGAAGCATTAGTTACGTACCCTAGGCATCCAAGACCCCGTACACCGGCACCGGGTAAGTAGTTGCTAACAGAGAGAGTGGACCCAATCCAATTTTTCCGCCCAATGCGCTACTGGGCGGACATGGCTTTTGGCGTCCATTGCTCCACTGGGCTGGGGTATATCCGGTCCCCCGGGGTATACCCCTGCCCAGTGGAGCAATGGACGGACATAGGGGTGTGTATAACCCAACGTGCACGTATACACACTGCCAGAACAACCATGCCGAGCAGCTGTCCTCGGTGGTCTAGTCGGTAGCGTACTGGACTATGGTGCTGCATCTCAATTCGCCCTTTTCCGTCAAGGCTCTTTTCCCTGGGTGCACGGGTTCGAATCCCTCTCCAGTCACATTTTAACTAGGTACTAGGGTATACCCCAGCCCAGTAGAGCAATGGACGGAAAAAGGCTTGTCCGCCCAGTGCCACAATGGACGGAAAAGTTGAATCAGCTGGAGATTACTAGTTTGCATACCGGCTGCATTCAACACTATTAGTCAAATTTGAGTTAATGGACCAAAACGTAATTAATACTGTAGATTACGTACTAGATTACACTATGGCCCCTATGTAATCACAAAAGTAATCCTAGCATTCTATAGTGGTCATATGTTTGGCTAGATCCGGTTTCCATCCCGTGTTTAGAAGAGGCAAAATAAATTCTGCGGTGTACCTTTGTGCACAGGTCTGATATGCGCAAAACTGTTCTGGATACCTTTGCCAGCCTGTCCGAAGGCCAGTAACGCCTCATTGAGGCTGTTATCGGGATGTCCTCTCGGCCTCGGATCATGCAGGAAGGTCCTCCCCCCTGTCTTCTGTGAGATCACCCCCAGGGCGGGGTCTGCTGCGCTTGTAATCCCCACAGAGTGGACGATCACACCACTGTCCACTACCTGGCGGGAGTGAACCAATGTGAGGATTACTAGACTGTTGATTGATTTGCGAAAGCGTAGAGTGAAAGCCGGGAACCAAGACCACCCACAGTGGAGGCTAAAATGGTCTTAATTTTGAGGTGGTCTTAGCTCTGACAAACATATAGAACTGATGTTTAACTTGGTGCTTCAGTAATTAAGTGGCACCTATAAATGCATTCTTTGTGATGGCGGGACTAAGTTGGGGCTCCATTATATGTATAGAGCGCAGCACTCATCCCACCCCCAAGTACCACTACACCACCCCGAGCGAGAGAGAGAGAGAGCACTACACCACCCCGAGCGAGAGAGAGAGAGAGAGAGAGAGAGAGAGAGAGAGAGAGAGAGAGAGAGAGAGAGAGAGAGAGAGAACAATTACTTTTTACCAGCACTTGTTAGTTACATTCTGCACCATAATTGCTTGACACTAAGAGCGCCCAGTTTGTCCTTTTATATAGATATTAACGATTGCCATGACAACCCGTGTTCCCCTGGAGGCGAATGTCTGGATCGGGTCAACGGCTTCCTGTGTGACTGTCACGGGAATTGGACAGGACAGCTCTGTGACCAGCGTAAGGGACAACAAGCCAGCGGGGCTAGGCTACTGGATTAAACTAAAAATATCAGAGACCGAAAGGATCAGTCAGTGGAGATAGGCATTAGAAATTGATCACTTCGAGAAAACAAGAGAAGAAAAACAAATGTCTAAGTGCTTCAGATTGGCGTCCTATATCAGGCAGTAGTTCAAATCTGGTGATGGCTGCAAGTGATGAAGTACTAAATATTATCTATATTTAAGCATATCAATCTGCTATGAATATTATTTCCAAATGGCTGATGTGTTCTATCTTTTACTCCAATTTACCTTTATGTTTCAGGTATCTTCCCGCTTGGTAAGTAGCAGATAACTGCGAATTGTATGGAACGTATTTTCACGTTTTGAAATGATTTCTACTTCACACGTGCTTTACGCCTGAGGTTTAATATGAGACGAACGTATACGGCAGTTAAAAAAGGAAAGACATTTCACTTACATGTGGTGGTAACGTACATGTCAGTACTCTTTTGTGGGCATTACAGTTGATGGATCATTTGGTGTCTGTACACCATCTGTAACTGAGCAAAAACAAAAACAAGGTATGTATCAACGAGTGTCACCAAATATTAGAAGCGTTGGCGTAACATAAATGTGACCGAAACTGCAACCAGTCTGCTGATATAAACTCTTTTTCCAGAGTCCACCGTGACAGTCGAGGTTTCCACTGTTTCTGTACAAGGTCGGTGTAACTGTCCCATCAACAGTTTCATCACTTTCTTTGGTACAGATGGGATACATTGTATCTTAAACACACATTTCACACTCGAAAGCACAACATAAACTATGTTTCCCACAAAACTGAAACTACCCACATGCATCAAGCAGGTATTTGCTCCAAACGTAAAACCGCTAGAAATGTCAATTATTCTGATTTCCACCAAGATACAGCCTCCCGCAAATATAAGCCACACTGTTGCTAAACTTGACACCCACACCACAACTACCAGCAATGCTACTATCACTAGTGATACCACACCACTGCCTGTTGCTTCTACTGCAGTTTATTTATCCCACCGATATCCCACCGATACACCGATATCCCACCAGCATCCCACCGATATTCTCTCCTTCCAGCTGGGTGTCGTGGCGAGACCCTGGACACCAGCGACAACATATATCCTTACAGAATGAAATTCATTCTAAATGATGTAGAATTTGAAGATTCACTGCTCAACAGGACCTCGTCTTCTTACCATGACGAAGTTGACAGGATTACAGATGCTGTAAGAATATTTTGCTTGAGTCAGAGATAATATATGCACGTATGCTACGTTTATCAGATGGTTGTTTTAACGTTAATACTGACAATAGTGTTCCATTGCAGTAGCATTGCACGTAATGTATAAAACGACAAACCCCATGGATGATTATTGCATGCAAATATAATGGAAACAAAAAAATAATAAGTGAACTGGTTTGTTTTTATGGCCCCTCTTCTCACAAATGATGACCTATCGCTAAACTGCGACTTCGTTTTATATAGCAAGTGGCAAGATAATACCTGTAGTTGCGGTCAAAACCTCCATGGTGGCTCGTTGACATACAAACTTTTCTGTAATGTCGTCGCATTTGTCATTGTGAAATACACGTCCATAGATTATCCAGACACACTCGGTCAAATAATCCAAAGTACATAAAGTGGTCGAACATGTGAAATTTGGCAATATTTTACCCCCCCCCCCCCTCAATGAGCGGCGTTATATTAAAAGTAGTAAGTTTTGAATTATGTTTCGATTAGTTGCTGCCGTCATTACCCGTATTGTCCTCATCTTCCCTTCTATATTTTGCCTGGACATCCAGCTGGTGGAGTTGTATGGCTGCCACTGGGCATTCAGGGGCATGCTGGTCAACCTGGTGGATTTCCTTTTCAGGTAAAACAAATATGAAATAATACTTCTATCAAGGACGCTGTCTAGACTAATTGCGATCAGGTTAAGCCTAATTAAATGCGTGTTGTTTGTAGCACATCCAAAGAGTGTAAAAAAAGACTCTTTGGCACATCTTCCGGTTATTTCGCTGCTCAGATCGACGTGAGGCATGATCTAAAGCGTGTTAGTATGTTTGGTAAGTGATATGAGTGTCCGAAAATAATCGTTTCGCGTTATAGACATTGCGCCAATATAAAAATTACCCAGTGAAGGACACTAATCGCCTTTAATGTTTTTAGGCAAAATATAATGTAGGAAATTCCTAACTTTAAGACTGATATAAAAGGATATTCGTGTATTTTCATGTTTCCTACAACAGAAACAGTGTTTGGCAAATACAAATAATAATGTTTGACACACGAAACGTAATTCGCTGAAAAAGAAATCTTTTCTACACATCGTTATTGTACTAAATAACTGCATGAACTGTATATTGTAGTGGATCTACTGGAGGGTCATCCGTTCGCCGTCGGCGTGAGGTATCAAGACCAACTGTGGTCTCCCTCACACTGCAGCTATCCAGACGCATCGAGGAATCTCTCATTCTGGCGGTTCTGGAGAACGCCACACAGGATGGACAGTTCGTTCTGGATGTGGACAAGGAATCGATCACAGTGAAAGGTTGGACACGTCCAAATCAAACAACATCAATCCGGAACAGATACATGCCGATATGAGATATGTTAACGCACGTCTTTTAGCCACCCTGCACCACTAATATGAAACTATACCTTCACCAACAAGCACGTTCCCTATTTGGAAGGACAGTTACAGGTTTATCGTAGTGTTTAGTTAGGTGGATACCATAGGCTTCGACACCTCTCTACCCACTAACATAAATCATTGGAAACTAGATTATGAAGGAATTAAGTAGAATTCAATCGCTTGTTTTTGGTGTATTAATTTCTGGAACATACGTATTTATTCCAAGATTAATTAATTTATAGAATAGAGGATATGTGTAAAGCATCAGCTTCAATAATTGGTCAAAACGCTGTAAAGCATTTGGCCATGGGTATCTTAGCAATCGCAGTCCGTTAGGCTATGCTACCCGAAATAAAAGATAACTTTTCCTAAATGGAATTATATCTTAAACATAATGTTGTATATGATTTGCCTATTTCAGATATAAGTGGAGTGGAAGATCCTGGGCCGTCTCCCGGTAGGTTAAAGTCTCGGTTGGCAAGGTATTTTTCATGTTTTATTGCAGTGAGATTTCCTGTCGTTAAAATATCATATACAGCAAGAGAACATTACCCTCTGAAAAATCTACAGCGTACACTGTTCCTATTTTAATATGTAACGTTTGTCTCCGTCAGGATTCCCTGCCTGGGCCATAGCACTCATTGTCATAGTCTTGGTTGGCCTTGTTGCTGGTATTGTGTTAGCTGTTGTGCTGCTGCGAGTGCGTTACCGAAGAGGAAAAGCCGAGATACAACCGTGAGTGTTAAAACTGAACTATCAATGCCATCCCTGTTTGTGCAGTTTTTAGTTTAATAGGTTTGCAAATTTAGCACCAATAACTTGATAAGAATTGATTTCAAAGATGTGGTAAAATAAAATACAGCTGCACAGCTATGCCCATGTCCGAACACAAACGTCATGGGATTCTTTGGAAGAAGCTTAGTGTAGCTGTAAAACATACATTTATATATATACCAAGTCTGTTCAAGCGATCCTGACTGACTGCTATTGCTGGTCGTTCTTTGGATCCAGATCGCCTGATGCCAGCGAGGCAGCGCTCCGTGATGATCTGAAAGGTGGCCGCACAGAACGAACTCCCCGCTCGAATGGGGCTGGTCCCAGTTCGAGTTCTGGATCACAGGTAACCGTATCCAGATCCGTCAGCTTTCAGGCTACGATATCATTTTTAGCCTGATTTTCCGTCAGTTTTCAGGCTACCAGATCATTTTTTTCAGGCTACCAGATCATTTATTAAATACTGCTAAATCTAATGTGATGGATTGCTGTAGAGTTACATTAAATGGTTTATTAACGACGATCAATAGTTTCTGTGTATTATACAGTTAGTTTCGCTGCTGAAAACAAGTGGTGAGGACAAATTCCATTTAAATCGGCGTCGATCCCTCCAAATCATATGGCAGACACTCGGGACCATGGGAATTATCTTGCTATTTTCGAATAATCGCAAGGGATCATTCAGGTGCCGAAAACGTAGTTGTATACAGGTCGTTTCAACAATGAGGTCACCAGTACAATAACTAACCAACCATTAGTTAACTTGCTCTTTGACCACAACTTTTATCAGGGTTGGTCGGTCGTATCCATTTTTGATGAACGCCTGCATTCATAATCTCTAAGGACCCAGGCCATACTGTAATAAAAAGACTGCTAAACTTAAACAGTCCAGCCGACAGCCCCGCCAACCGCCCTGGATCACTCTGGTATCAGCCAATGTGTGGTTCCCTCAAAATGAGGGATTCTGCTCGGGCTGTCCCCTAGACTGTAAGGTTTTTGTTGGTGCTTTAGACACTGCTTTCTTAACAAAACTCTTACAGTACTCTTGCTAATACTCCTGGTTATGTTCACTGAGCCTATTCGAGTTCTTTCACACCTTGGGCAAGTGTGCAAACATTCTTAAGCATGGAAAAAGATCTTACTTAAGTTTCACTACGCCAGTTGTTGTCTTAACATATTTCAAGAATCTGACCCCTGAGTGACCTGTATTTAAATAACCGGTGTATCTAAAGACCCCACTCCGCATGCTCCGGTAAAGTTCTTGTATTTAATTTCAAATCCATTTCCTTCACTGAAACAGGCACAACTCTGTAACAAGCATCCAGATTATCCCTTGTGCATTTTACTTTTCCAGAAGCTCCCAAAAGAACGCAGCCTGACGCCCGTGTCAGCGTGAACGCTGCCAGTGGGACGTGTTACCATGGTATCATGTGAAACATGCCGGTCTACTGTTGACACAGACCCGGCCAAGAAGAAAAAAAACCAACAAATTTTGACTATATATTTTTTTTTTTTCATATATAATGATCTACTTCGTTGTTTCAGTCGTTATGTAGCTGGGAAGAAAAAGTCAGTCAAAAAAAATCGAAAGTCTGAGGTGCTATGTCTATAGACTCCGTCCTCAGCAATCCACATGTGATAAAATACCAGTATTTTATGGAGTATTATTGCATGTTCTTCGGGTACTTCGATGATATTTTCTTTTATTTGACTGGACGGAGGGGGTGGAGGTGGGGTGGGGTGTGTGTGTGGTGTGGGGGGGGGAGGAGGTATCTGTCGTTGCAGATGTTTGTGGGGATAGATGCATATTAATAGGGACATTTCGTTCATGCAACATTGTATCAAAGCACTGTGGAAGGTCTGGATTAAGACCGTCCGCAGTCAAGAGACAAAGTCACTTTAATTCTGAAACGGTTCTGAATTGGTAGTTCCACAAGTGGTCCTATTTTTTCGGAGACGGGTGGAGTGGGGAGGGGGCGGTGGGTCTTGTTTCCTCGTTGGTCTCAATGAAGTGTTTCACGGCATTTAGCAATATACATAGATGCATGGAGTACTAGAAAGTAATTACATGTATGCCCAAACCAGTTTTAAATAAAAAATGCAGTTTTGTTGAGATTACCTACATTTGTAAGCATTCAGATATCCTCATAATGTCGCCAAGTCACTGTTGTTAGTTTTCAAGCTTTTTCACAAGTTAATAATAATTGACAGTGCATTCCATCTCGCCCTGAAATGATAGATGTAAATCGACTGCGGTCTTGTTTCAAAAGCCTTCATCTGTTTTCTTGTTAATAAACAAAAAATTCGTCGCGGACAACGGAATACACATATTCCTCATTTAGGATAATATGCATCATCTGCGATTAACGGTTTCCTCGTAGATGCCATTAGATTTACGGAAACCGTCAAGCAATTTAACACCAAATTTTGTGAAAGGGTAGCTATGTACCGTGTAGCCATTCAGTGCATTTGAACTCAAAAACAACTGGTTGTAGAGCAAACGGGAGTAAAATTTGCGAATTTGGGATATGTAGTACATGTACCTTTGACATTGTAGCTTATTTGGCGTCATTTGCTGCACATTTGAAAAGCTCAATATCGCTCATGACTCGAAACGATTTGTCGTAGAGCAAAAAGTATTCAAATTTGGGACCCGATGTTAAAATGGACAGTAACATGAAGATGGTGACATTTGATGGGACATTTGGTCAAAATTGATGGATGCACTGTCACCACATGTATCGGGTACATTTGACCGTGTAGTGCGCAAGGTCACTTCATAGTCCGTCGGTATATTTGTGTCAAAATGGCCTGTAACTCGAAAAACATAATTACCTATAAACTTTAAAACGGTTGGCCATAGAGCGAATAGACTGAAATTTGAGATTCGGACACACTAGTACAATACATATGGCATATATTTGTCCATATTGTGTCCAAGCTCGTTTTGGGGTCATTCACTGCACTTCTCTCAAAATGGCCTGTAACTAGAAAGTCGAAACAGCCTGTCACTCCAAAGTAACTGGTCTAAAGCGAAGCCGACTGAACATTGGGATTATGGGATTCTCGTACAACATATATGTAGTACCTGTGGGCTTGTCAGCTGTTATCAAGGTCATTTCGGGGTCATTCGGAGCTGTAACATAAAAGCAGGTTAAATTTGATGGGACACTTGTTCAAACTTATGGAACATTTGTGCAATGCTTCAATTGGCATATCTATTGCTGTCTTTAAACAGAGCACAAAATCTCGTATTTAACATTTTATATCGTATAGCATTCGCCGAAAGTGTATATTCGAGACTTGTTTTGACTATATTACCTTTATTTGGTGTGACGTGTGACGTGCCTTATTAATCAGACCTCTTATTGCGTTATCTGATATTGCTTATACCACCCTTTTAGCTCTGTTTTGTGCTACTGCACAGCAGAGCTACTGTCGTCACGCGGGTGTCCGTCCTCCGTCCATCGTCTGTAAAAACAATTTTCTCAGAACCCGCCAAGCAGATTAATGCCAATTTCAGTGGAAAGGTACCTTTTCACCATATTTCCAGACCAATTTTTTGTTTTCTTTTTTTTTTTTTTTTTCTTCTTTTTCAAAATTTTGCATTTTTGATTTTTGGCGATTTTTTTTCGTTTTCGTTAACATGGGACCATAAGGGAGAAAAAACTTCAAACGACATCTCCTCTGAAAGTACATAAGAGATTCACTCCCAAAAATTCATG
>JAAUYG010256968.1_pt1 | contig 14100 bp, 9 predicted proteins | sample 7278091 | NCBI WGS metagenome assembly JAAUYG01 (sample SAMN14350201, study PRJNA611818) | marine sediment metagenome | isolation source: surface marine sediment (0.6m) | place: French Polynesia: Moorea | collected 2018-08
GTGAGCAGAGTTCCGAGCAGTGTTCCGTTAGGTCCCTTCACTCTTGAATCAACCCCTAGACATCAATAAAGAGCCACAGACCACTAACGACACCTCGACTCGCCACAATACAATACTAAAAAAACTAGATCATTTTGGAATAAGTGGAACTTTGCACAGTTGATTTCAAAGGTTATTTATCAGAAAGAAAACGGCACTGCAGTAAATTCAATAAAATCTAAGTTGGAAAACATTACAGAAGGTGGTCCACAAGGCTATGTGTTGGGTTCTCTACTGTTCTTATTACACGTAAATCATATAGGAAATATTAGTAAAAATATCAATGTCTTCACGATGAACAAAGAGCTACATACATTATTCACATGATGGAGAAAAACTTTTTGTCAAAATTGTTTGACCGGTTTGCGGCAAATAAACTAACTCTTAATAATTTCTACAAAAAAGTACAGTATGTTTCACCTTCCTACGAAAAAAGTCCAGCAGAATATGACTATCATTAGGCCAAATTCGAATAAAACGAGTGGACTGTGTCCGATAAATAGGACTGTTACTCGATGATCAATTAATATGGAACAATCACAAAAGCTATTTGTGTAAAAGGCTAACAACTATTTTATGAGCATTTAGGTTTAATAAAAAATAGTACCATACAATATAAAATTCAACTATACTATTTTTACTGTTACTCTGTAATATCTTATGACATTAAGGTTTATGGACCAACAACCAATCACGGTTAAGTAAAGTTTAAAGGCTACGAAATAAGACACTAGAAGTGTTGAACAATGAAGACTGGATCACCCCTACAAAAATATTGTATATAGAACTAAACTTACTCCCAGTAAGCAGACATATCTTCACTATATTTGCTTAAATTTGTATATAAGCAGCAACACTCTAAATTACCTGAACGGTTTAGTAATTAATTTGTTATGAAGGAGCATAAGCACCAAGTTAACATAAAAAATAAACAATTCAAATCTTTATTTGGTCAAAAATCAATAAAAGTTCCAGTAGCAGATACATTTAATGAACCACCATCGCAAATCCCGGATGACCCCAATATTGTCGTGCCGCGGTCGCCGAGTGGTTAGCGTGTCGGACTCCCAACCACAAGATCGTGGGTTTGAGTCCCGCCGAAGCCACTCGGCTCATCATAAACCGCCCCGCGTAAGATAAGATAAGATAAGATAAGATAAGATAAAATTTATTTTACATGGATGTTAAAATAACAATAAACATAAGCACACGTGCTTTTGATCCATGGGCTACGGGTGACGACAATGGTGCCTCGGTTCACTCAGCCGGAAATGAATACCTGGCGATAGACGGAGATGGCAATTATACTTAGATTACCCGTGGCGCATTTTGGATATTGGGGACGTACAGGCTGTTACTTTCTTTGGCAATCTACCAAATTAAAAATAATAAGGCAGTTTGAATTTCTTTTAACACAGGACCATGGGGGGTGGGGGGTGGATGGAAGTGAAAATGTCAAATGCTACTCCTGCTGATCTCAGTAAAATTTTATGAGAACAGTTATGAGAACTATTCGATAAAATTTCAATTTTCAAAATTTCAAAAATCCTAAACGTAGTTTTGTGAGGACCAGTGGGAAGTAAGTTCAGGAAAAAAAGAAAGTTTCGGCTGCGAAATGTAGGGGGAGTAGCGTTTGGAATGTAGATGTTTGCTCCTATAGGGCCCCATGTTAAACGAAAGCGAAAAATATTCGTAAAAATTTCAAAAGTCATTTTTTTTTCAAAAAATTAAAAAAAAAAAAAAATATGCGGGGGGTGTAACCCGGGGGAAGCAACAACTAAAATCCATGCAATAGGTTCAGAGATAAGGGATGTCACAGACGGACAGACAGACGATGGACGATGCACGACGGATGGATTTCGATTTCATGAGCTCTTCTGACATAGTCAAGCAGAGCTACAAATGTGCTTTGTATATTTTTAAAGCACAAATAATTAAACCATTTATACGGATTTTAATAAAACCTTGACCAACTATGTCTGATCATCTGTAACGTGGTTTTTTTGGCAAATGTACACATAAGACGAATCATCTTGGTTAAGACCATTTGAATACACTGTACGCGCATATGGCAAGCTCAAAGCAACAAAAGTAATAATATACATGACTGTTTCATGTATATTAGTGGACAAATGGTGTATGAATAACCTTGGACTAAATAGAATCAGAATTACATGTAATTGCTCCACGTTCACCCTGTGAGGTACTAATATTGCAATACGTTTTATTGTACATACGCATATTGTGTCCACATACACCGATGCAATGTAGCTACCGGAAGTAAATATAGGTATTCAGTGCACCCAATCGTTACAAATAAAACACTATGTAACTATATGGGCACTAAACATTTACCTTTGACTTCCACAAAATTCTTATTTTCTATTTGTTACAAACGCACTTTATTCCCCTTAGTAAAAACTTTGTATTATCACCCTTTTGTCTTATCAATTTGTCAATTATTTCTTGACTGAAATCTTATTCATGTCCAGGATATTATGATACTTACAGGGATGGATTTACTTGACCTTGGTATATTTTTATATCAAGACATCCTAACGTTCCACAGCTTTCTTTGCACAAACATTTCTAGATTTCTCCCCCGGCTAGATTTCTATTTCTTTCTCTTCTTTATGTTTGAAACTTTGTTGTTACATGTGTACTGCTGGGCAGCATCGTGTGTTAAAAAACTGTAACTGTTAACTTCTGATATGTCACGTATCAGATACACCACTGGTCTTGACCACATCATTTACCATAAAAGTGTCGTCTAAAGACGAAAGTCTCTCAAGACAGGTATTACTGCAATTATAAATGACATTAAAAGAACAATCCAGGTAAAAATATAATAAATAGAGAATCCTGTAATTAGCAAATCATGTTAATGATGCCATATTAGTCTATAATTTTGTCATTCCAGATATCTCCTTAGCAACTTTATTTAGCTCGCTTCCTTTGCAGCGGTATCGTAATGCGACGTTCCAGCTAATTGTTGCCTCAGACTCCAGACGCGATCGTTCCTATATTATGATGATCTATAGTAAACTGAACTTGGACGCCGATACGAATGCGATAGGCATCAACTTCCCGTATAAGGAATTCAATGTTTATGCTTCAGGCAGACCCCAGTCAACAGAGCTCGACATATTGCCAAGCAATACAGGTTAGTGTGGTGCAAATGTATGGCAAAATTCACAGTATTTAAAAAAAACTACTGTGAAAGGGAATTTTTGGCACAGATTAAACAAACATCCGTGAAAAAGTACATGTCAAGTAGTAACAGAAACTGATGGTAAAAATTGCTTCCAAAATTAAATGGGATGAGAACTTGAAACAGAATTATGTTAGAAACCTACCTGCTGAGAAAATTGAAGAGGTAAATAGGAAAATACATGACAAGGATATATCTGTTCAAGATCTGAGTGTAATTATTACCAGTATATTCAATGAAAGTGCAACTGCTACTTATGGAAGAAAGGGTGATAACCCCAATAGGTTCCAAGGTAAAAGGTTTATTATAGCAAAGTTGGCAGCACAAGAAAGAAAGAATACTATACAGCATGCAATAAATTTAGATGTGCAAAAGATTGGTTAACCATGCTGCAATGGTCAGAAAGAGTAAAGTTTATAAAAAGAAGTAAGGATACATAATGTAAACATTAAAAAGGAAATGCCTAAGAAGTTATGAGAAATGAAGTGTAAAACACCAAAGGAATATTGGGCTGTTTTAACTAAAAAAAGGAATGAGGATGTCCCAGTCTCTGCTATAAGAGTATATGATTATTTCTCAACACTCGTATCTTCTGAGGAAACTGAGAGTAGTGAGAATTATAACCCAGAAACAGGTGAACATGTGTACGATACCACGTTTCTGGATAGAATCATCACTGATGATGAGATAAGGAAATGCGTCAGAAAACTAAAGAATAACAAAGCACAAGGTTGTGATCAGATCTGGAATGAGTATATAAAGTCACCTATTAATGTAATGTTACCAACTTATCTATATTTGTTTAATAAAGTATTAGAGACAGGCGTGATACCTGAGGAGTGGACTATAGGTATGATTGTCCCAATTTATAAGAACGAAGGAGATGTTATTGAACCTAGTAACAATAGAGGAATTACTTTGCTGAGCTGTCTGGATAAATGTTTTACTAGTACTATAACTTCAAGATTAGAGGAATTTGTGGATAGCAATGATCTGTTAAGTGAAAATTAAAGTGGGTTTAGAAAAGGATATTCCACATTAGATAACAGTTTTTTTACTAAAGGGCCTTAAAGACGTGTTTAGAGTTTCCAAAATGAAAATCTTTGCAGCTTTTATCGATTATGAGAAGGCGTTGATGGCATACAAAGACATTATTTATGGAAAAAGCTGGTATCTATAGGTTTAGATGACCAAAGTAAGGTATTTCGATTGATTGTGAATATTTATCAAAATTGTAAGTCTTGTGTTGTGGTTAACAGTGAGATTATTTTATGTGTATTATTGTGTCAGATTATTTTATGTGTACTGTGGGTGTCCGGCAACGTGAAACCTTGTTGCCTTTGTTGTTTTCCCTTTTTTAAAATGACTTGGAACAATTATTCATATGAAATGCTAATTCTAGTTTAAAATTAGATCCTGACTTATGTACCCAGTATCTACAGTTATTTGTTTTGATATATGCAGACGATACGGTATTATTGGCTAACATTAGTGAAGGTCTTCAGAAAGGGTTGAGTCACTTGCGGAAATACTGTGACCTGTGGGACATAAATGTGTATGAAAAGAAAATTCTTCTTTATTTTTGAGGCACGACTATATTTCGGATTAACACTAACATCTACTTGAATGTTTTGTCTGTTATACGTGTAACCCATAGCTGCATTTCTGCAAAAGCGAAAGTGTATTATAGATGTAATGCACGGCTACATCCCAGATTAAGATTTCAGCATACTTGAATATCCATCCTGTTCTAACATGCAGCATTCTGACTAGCATATTCTTCATTTATTTTCATCAGCTGTGCCTGGCGTGTGGATCTTCCGTGGCACCAAAGAAGCATGTGAACCAGACACAGACATAGACTTTTATCGCTGTCGACAGTGGTACCTGGAAGAACGTCACGATGTGGAACGCCTTTTTGCAGTCATGGAACTTCCAGATTGTCCCTGCACATGGGACCACGCCTTCTCTGATACCGATTATGATACAGACAATACCACTGGCTGTGCTGTCACTGTAGCTCTTCTTACCTCGGGATCCTGGGCACAGGTAAACACCAATACACTAGCAAGTTCTGTCTAGAAACAATTGAAAAACGAAGTTAAGCACTTTTATTTCCTATGCATATTGATATGAAAGAATAATCTGGTGTTTATGGTGTGTGTAGGGCCAGTGAGTAGGAATAGAAAAGTTGGGCACAATTTCAGGAACACATAGCCTTCAAGAAAACAGGATCACATGCATATGACCCTATGAGTAGTAGTAGTAGTAGTAGTAGTAGTAGTAATATTTACTGGAGAACTGGTGTATTGTTTCCACTTTACACATGTATGTCTCTGTGTTAAAAATACATATGTGTATCACAAACTGTAATGCCGATCACTGTTGGTCTCAGGAGGAGCCTAACCATTTGATAGAGGTTTAAAATAGCATATTGTGACAATAGCATATTGTGACAATCGCTTAAGACAAAGGACGAGGATGTGAAATCTGAGGTTGTGGCCCTGTGATATTGATTTTCTTAACGGCTATACCAGCTATGGAATAAAATATAGTTATTGACAATGATACCCTGCGAAAAAGGTCTCTCTTGAAGGCATTCCGTGCGTAAAATGTATTAGTTGGTATTGGGTCGGATATGCATGTGGCCTCGAAAGTTGCATGGGGGAACAAAAGCTATGTATGAATAACTCTATCTCATACGAATGGAAGAACCTAAATGAAACTGTCTTGCAGACTTGCCCGTTGCTCAAAGAGTCGATCATTTTTAAAAACAAGATCCTATCTATTTCATATTTCCCATGGAATATTACACCTCATCCTATATTTATTCTTATCCTGTATTAGACCATTTCTTATAATTGTACTTTGTGAACCCCTCTGAGGAATGCTGCTATGAGACCAAGTCTCCGGGTATCTGGGGCTCCCTGTTGGTTTATGAGCATCAATCATCAGGTTCTTTGCTCAAGTACAACCCCAAATATAACTCCGTACAGCATGAGGAATTGGACGTTACCATAAAGAAGAGGTGTTGCTCTACCGGCCAGTGTCACCTCTGGTATGAGCTCAGACCATTGGCTACCTGTGCAGGCTATCAAATAGGAGACACAGGTATTGATACATGTATGGTTAGTGCTGCACAGTTTCTCTATAATTTGTCCAATATAGTGTTAAATGCAGAAATGGGCTAGATCTACTTCTGTTAATAATCGTTGTAGGCCCAAGCAAACAGTATACCTGCTACATGTATTAGGCGGTAGGCAGTATTCAAAAAGGGCCTTAAGAATGTCGGTAATGAAATATTTTATAAACGTGGATGCCTGACTAATGATTTTGGGACTGATTTTGGCACTGATAAAAATAAGTTAATTACACAACCAATGATATGATGAATCAAGGAAACTACTGCAAGGCATTGGTGAAACATTCCCTGAAACCACAATGACAAGTACTTTTCGGGTGTTACATGTGCAAGAGACCACGGTGCATTCACACGTGCCTTGAATCTGACACAAAAGCAACAACCATCCCCCTTTTTCAAATTACAGACTTAACACTCCACAGTTGCCATGGAAGTCCATATTTTTTAGTCTAAAAACAGAACCAAAGCTCTAAAACCGAACGATGGCGTGCTCCGAAATGATCTCCAAAAAGAGTCATGCGCACAGTATGTGATGCTGTTTGTACGTAAGAGGCCCAGGGGCCCAAGTGTAATACAAAATTGAAGGGTTATTTAAAAGTTGAAATTTAAGTTGAAGAATTAAATTTAAAATTAAATTTATAATATTCCATTCGCTTGGCAGCCATATACTTCTGCGTTAAAGAAAACTGAAAATATTCACCAAAATTCAAACTGAAAAAAAAGAAACCTTTAGCCATATGGTAAATATGAGTCTCTGTAAAATCTGGCGTTAATTTGTGTGCAGCGATTTTGTAAAAAATAACTCATTTAACAAATGGACGGAGAGAAAGTAACAGTTACTAATTAGCCTTGCCTGACAATGTGTTGCTTAATTCGGATAACATGTTATTTGATATTGCAAAATAAGAAGATTTGACCAGAATTGTTGTTTGCGAATCTATTGTTTGCTCAAGATGACCAAAAATAAAGTTCCCTGACAAGTACCTCTTAATACATATGATAACATTCTATCATTAGAATAATCGTACGTATTCATTGCCCCATACAATTTCACTCCACAGGCAACACCTCTCCAACGATTATTGGCCCGAAACGCATCAATGTTCAGGTAGGGGTGGAGATTACATTCAGCGTTGAAGTAATGGACCGGGATTCCACAGCTGTTACTCTGAGATTAGATAATGTCCCGACTGGCGCCAGTTTCGCCGTGAGAGGAGCAAGAGGAACTTTCAGGTGGACCCCGGCAGATACATCTTCCGTCAATCTCAGGTATGATATTTATAGTGACTTTAATTTTAATTTATTATTTACCCAAAATATTATGAAATACAGTAAATACACGCCCGGGGGTGGGGGTAGATCCTCAGAAGATTCTAAGCACTGATAGTTATATCAGAAGGAAGTGTCTTGAGATGTGGTAATGTATCTTGTTCCAGGTTTGAAGCTGTGGATGACCAAGCAGCAGAAGCCGTGCCTCTCACAGTAGACATCAGAATGTGTAGCTGTGTGATCAACTAGGGTGTCTGTTTGTATGAAAACCCAATCCACAGGACCAGCACAGACCCATTGCAGCTTGTTTTCTGCGACTGCTACGATGCCTGGGATGGTACGATGATCAGATAGCTTTAAGTCTAGTTTAACATAATTGTAACTGCAAAATTATAATGCATGTACATAAATAGCATTTGTTTTTGCCCTGACATTGGGTATGTAGTGATAGTGGTATAGTAGCATTTTCGAGAAGTATTTTCGAGAACTCTTGGCTTAGGGCTCCTTCATAAAACATACAAAACATTTTCATTTTTTTTGGGTGTGTGTGTGTGTGTCCTTTTGTCCTCGTGGCGGCGCAGGGCCATGAAAATGTTTGTTTTTATTCTTTTTTTGTGTGGATATGTGCGTGTGTGTGGGGGGAGGGGGGTGGGCGTCGTCCGTCGGTCAGTCCCTAATTCGTGTCGCAGTTTAAACAAAGTCGTTCATTGCCCTGAGCCATGCTCCCGACCTGGGCCATAAACCATACTACTGACCTGGGCCATACCCCCGACCAGGGCCATACTCTCGGCCTGGACCATACATACTCCTGACCTTAGGCCATACTCCCGGCCTGGGCCATATTCCCGATCTGGGCCATACTTCCGACCTCGCCCATTGTCCTGGCCTCGACCATACATCCGACCTGGGCCATAGCACCGGCCTGGGCCATACTCCAGGACGGTTTTAGATTTAGGAAATAACGCCACCATATTCCAAACCTTTTGTGTTTCATAGCCACTCGAAAAAGTTAATTATTTATCTTGAAAACGGAAACAACTAAACTTACCAGCTAAAGGTACCCCACCTCCCTCTCGTCTAATTGCCTCACATATGCTAATTCTGACTCCTGATGCTCCAAGATCATTTGGTCGGGAGGGGGAGGGGGGTCATTTGGTACAATTCGAGGAATATAATTCTAAAATTTATTATTATATTAATTTAATTGACGCACAAATTTCCAGATAGTTCTGTGATTATCAACCCACCTGTTTAATAAATTTAGTAATTATATGCTGGACTAAGAGGTCTATCGAACCTGATGATCCGTTGAACATGTACAATTGGGAGCACTTGGTGTGATCTTCTGCATGTACATGTTCACTAGTGAGGGCTGTCGTCAAGAAAACGTTTGAGGCCCCATGGGCCTTATATATCTCATGACGGCTCAGGGCTCCAGTGATAGTCTTTGTGGCCATTAGACAAAATATCTTGTGGCAACACCGATGCTAGCATTAATCACAACCTTCTTAAATACAGCTAGTCATGAAAAAGGATAAAAGATCACCAATGCTTCTGCTGTTATTATGCTTCTGCCAGTGCTCTAGCAATGCATAGTGATATTGGTAGAAATATTTTTGTCCAGGTGACAGTTGTGAAAATGACAAAGATGCCTGCGCAACCAACCCATGTGGTGTACCGACAGCATGCATTGATGAGTTGGCAGCTAAGCATAGCAGTTCCGGCATTGCCTTTGTCTGCAGTGGATGCCTGCCTGGCTTTTTTTTCACAGGCAAAAAGTGCGTGGGTAAGTATATTCACATTAATAGTTTAAGGCCTAACTGGGTTGGGTCGTTCTGACTCAATTAACAGTTACTTGTGTGCACAATGGAGGAAGTCATGTAATACTAAAAGAAGGATGTCATATAATGTAATATGTTGGCGAGATGAATTTTCGGCTGTCCCAGCGGTCTTTCTTGTTGTGATAGTTATTGCTCAGCTCAGGTGTACCCGTGTTTATCCTTGACATTTTCTTGTTTAATTTACAGATATCGATGAATGTGTAAGAGGCAGTCACAACTGCGACCTTGCAACCACAGACTGTTTCAACCTGCCAGGGAGCTTTGAATGTTTGTGTAAAACTGGATTTATTCCCAGCACACTTACACTCTGCAGAAGTAAGGCTTGCGTGAAACCAGTGTGTGTCATATATAACGTGAATATACCAGTTGCTATTCTGCTATAGGTGTTCAGGGTTATAAAACCCCTAAAATTTACATCCAAATTTACATAATTTACATATTTGTACTAGCCATATTATCGAATACTAGTCTGGAGTTTTCGAAAATACTGATGTTTTGACTTAAGGCAGATTCTAAGCCAAAACCACGGCGCTTAGAGTGCTGACTTGAGAGATTTAAGCATTTATGAAAACGCCAGCCCAGCTGTCCTTGTTGTACGTGGCTGTACAAATGTTTGCTGATGTTATCATACATTTGGATCCGGTATTGTAATTATGCATATAAAATGCAATGAATTGGTAGAAGCTAATGATCTAATGTCTGTTTTTGATTACATTTGAATATTGTAATGACTATACTGTAGCATAACAAACTTATCAAACTCACTGTTTAGTTAAAACGGCCAACTGTGTCACACTACCAGCTACACAGGCCTTTCAAGAACCCTCTATCTTAAGACTTCACTTTTCAGTACGCCTGTACCCACGCCTCCGAATTAAGACATATATATATATATTTATCAGCTGAATGGAATGGGCTTAAAATGCAAGGGGTGTTCTACATGTATATGATATTCATTCGAGCGATCTATCAAGGGTAAAAAAGAATCTCGAAAGGTTGTCGTCAACTACACTTTAGTCATGCTGGACTGTGTTAACAAAGCTCATTAAATCGAAATTCTTCCCTTATCTGTTCCACCGCCGTTGGGCAGTCGTGGGTCCCGCAGGGTACTCTTATGATCTATGACCCGATTCCACAATGCCATTTAAATTTTAACTGATGTCAGCCCTGGCCAATATGCCGGGAGATCTTTTAATGTTTGGAAATGATTTTCCACATTTGCTTCCGAATTGTTCAAAACATTTTTTCTCAATGTTTTGACAAATTTAAATGTCTGAGAATTTTGTCGTCTTCCTAGACTTAGTACCCCATATGGGTGAAAACTTCAAAGGCTTCTCCACCTAAAAATATGTGTAAATTATTTCAAACCTTACATAAACTTGTATCCCAATAGTCCTCACAATAGCACTGCTTGCATTGTTTTATGAAAAAAAACAAACAAATGCTCATTTAAATATTTGTGAAATCTTTCCCATTGCTATCTATGCAAGATGTTTGATATGGATAAATTTCATTAGAAAGATAAATTTGGTCAAAGGGTACCTTCAACACTAATATGAAATCATATGTAGTACCCAGCCACACTATTAGATTTGACCTCATTAGTTTTATAATTATACCAAATTTCACCTTTAAGCCTGTGGCAAAATTTTTAACATGGGGCTTAAGGAAGGGGTATTAGTTGACCTGCAACTCAGGAATGGTGCAGAATGAAGATTGTACTTTGGAAATCAGTGACACCAGTAGAAGACATGGGGTTGTTGTTGTCAATGTCGTTTTGGGGTCACTGTATGCATTTGTCTCAAAATTAATACGAATTAACATTTGTGTAGTGCTTTCAACGGTCGTACCTACTGCTGTCAAGCAACCGTCAATGAACCTATTGTATTGTCTACAAATTCACCGTATCTAGATGTGGACGAGTGTGACTTGCTGATATCGGACTGTGTACAAACATGTATAGACACTCCAGGAAGCTACACGTGTGGCTGCCAGGCAGATCACAGATTGGCCGCAGACGGCAGGGCTGTATATCCGGTATACCTAATTTAAAACCATTTACAATTTTTTTGCTCACAATAAATAGACTATTTATTTATGTATGGGCATAGCTAGTGACTATTTTGTAGAACTAATGTACAAATTTGAGTATTGAACAAAAGTCCAAACAAATACATGGAGTCCAGATTGTTAAAAATAAGATATAATTTACACAGTGACATGAAAAAAGAATACTTAGTAATTTGTTCGAGTCACACAAAATATTTCAAGGTTTACTGGCTTGTCATTTTGTTTTAATTGCCGTGCAAAGTTTGACTGCTGTCTATGTCGAAATTTGTTCAGCACACAAATTAGCATGCGCAGCTTCAACAAGTGAGTGATATATTAACTATTACTTTGCAATACATATTGCAGTGCATGTACGTAAATGTATTGCAAACTGTACTCCAAGAACAAGTTGTGTCCCTTTAAGAATTTGGGCTAGGAATGTTGTTTTTACTTGACATGCTTTGTACATGTCTTGTGACATCTTACAGACCCAGGAACCTCCTGTGACAGATGTGACCACGGTTGTATAAATAGGGCGTCACGTGTGAAATGCATCTGCAACATTGGCTATACATTAGGTGCAGGTGGAACCACCTGCAATGGTGAGGACTAGCTAATATCTTTAGTGCTACTGCCTGTTCAACAGCAATAGTGTGTGTGCTGCACCTATGACCTTGGTTACAGTGATTGATTAAATATTTCGTACTAGTAGCGAACACAGGAATCATTTCTGTTTTCGATATGTGAATAACTGAATTGATATCGAGATGTGATATACCAGTATATATTAAGAAATACAGTGTAGTTTCTTGCTAACAATGAAGTAAAACTTAGACCTTTTAACTGGCATAGCCTTTTAAGAACCATAACAATAGCTAATGACTATTTTTAATGAAATTGACTTTTGCCTGAGTGTATATAATTCGCGCATGTTTTATCTTCAGTAGTAGTACCCATAGACTTTTATAGTTTTGAATGTTTTCACTTTTTAATGATTTTTACTCCTAATGCAACTAAAGATGCCACTGCCAATGCTGCATTTGCATGATGTTGAGTAGTTTTTAACTTATTCAAAATAAGACTGTCTAGTGCATTTAGATATAGATGAGTGTGCGGCTGATGTCAACCAGTGCGACTCCGATGCCTAAAACTGTATCAACACAGTTGGTGGGTACATCTGCCGCAATTGTAACCCGGGCTTCACCATCCAGATGCAGGGACGCTATTGCAAACGTAAATATATAATCTGAACTTTTTTGCATTTAAATAGTCTGATTACCAACTTGGGTTATTTTCGTTCGCCAGGATCCATTTCTTTCTTTAGTTTACGAATTTCCACGTATCCATTTTCTTCAAATAAAATGGAAATAAGTAACCCTTAAAGATACTTACTTTAGGTGTTTTACACGCCACTAGACACTGCCTTTCATGCTTCACGTTACAATTATGTTAAGTTAATGATTTTCATACAGCATATGAAATGCCTATAATATATTTGATGCAGAGTTTTAAGCAGTATGCGGGTAGGGGCATTAACCAGCTATGCCGCTAAAAACATTTGGTCTCTCCCACCTGGAATTTGCTGAAATAAAATTAAAAACTACAAACTGAAGCTATTTTGAACTATTATCAACAGTAAGTTAAAATGATTCACTTTCCTCGACTACAGTGGTCCCTCTATTTTAAGATAACGAATGCCATCGTTATATATAATGGCTTTCGTTGTCTTAAAATTGATCGAATCAATGCCACCATTGTCTTATTTTAACATTGTCTTATGTCTTAAAATAAAGGGTTGTATAATACAGGAACCACTCTATAGATTGTCATAACTGTGATTGGATTCTTTAAAGTTTCTTAGTAATATGACAATACCAAAACAGCTAATTATAGTGTTATAGATAAGTATATACTCATGTATGGATTATTAAAGCTTTTTAACGATCGTTCACTGCATGCAGTGACTACTGATAACAACGAGTGGCAATGTTTTGCAAAAGTATTTTCGACATTTTATAAACACTTTTTGTGTCTATTCCGCAGCGTGTGATGAACTATATTGGGGTATAGAATGTCAGAACCTCTGTAGCTGCTTGAACAGTAAAACCGGCTGCGGCCCAGCCACCGGGTGTACGTCTTGCCCCGAGGGTCACACAGGGGGCAGCTGTACCGAGGACCTGGATGAGTGCACAGACACGCCAGAGATATGTGGCAGCAATGCAGATTGTGTCAACTTAGATTTCACATACCGATGCCATTGTCATGAAGGCTATGACGGTCCCAATACTGAATGCGAGGGTACGTACATATATGTACGCCATAAGCTACACTACACAAAATAAGTTAAGGATATTAAATATCCTTAACTTTTTTGTGTAGTTGATATATGTTATATGTGCACGCATGGCATATGTGAAATACACAAAAAGTTAAGGATATTTAATATCCTTAACTTATTTTGTGTAGTGTAGCTTATGGCGTACATATCTGTACGTACCCTCGCATTCAGTATTGGGACCGTCATAGCCTTCATGACAATGGCATCGGTA